>ENA-OOXY01000004-OOXY01000004.1-human-gut-metagenome-genome-assembly--contig:-NODE-4-length-273501-cov-6.884390_pt1 | contig 273501 bp, 230 predicted proteins | sample MGYA00241593_ERZ501355 | MGnify/ENA primary metagenome ERZ501355 (study PRJEB25962, sample SAMEA2042739) | human gut metagenome | biome: human gut; feature: human-associated habitat; material: faeces... | reverse complement strand
GAGTGAGCACGGCGGTACCCGTTTCATGGGACACTTCCGCGCGATCCACGCCGTCAATGGCCTCCAGCGATTTCTTTACTGCCGCCTCGCAGTGGCCGCACATCATGCCTTCAATTTTTACTGTTTCTTTCATTTTCATTTCCTCCTTTGGAAATACCATTCCTTTGTAAATGTAATCCGCTTCGGAAATTGCTTTCTTCACGGTTTCTTCATCAGGAGCGGCCGAGCAAGTCATCTTTACTTTTCCTGTGGTATGATCCGCTTTTGCTTCCACAACACCTTTTATTTTCTTCAACGCATTTTCCACGTGGTGCTCGCATATTTCACAGGTCATGCCTTCTACGGAAATAATAGCCGCCCTTTCCTTTCCTGCCGCCTCTTTCTTCTCTATAGCAGTGCCGGTTTCTGCACCAGGCACTTCCGCCGGCAGAAGCGCTTTCTTCTTCAGAGGCTTGTCCTTCCCGCTGTCATGGACTTTAAACAGATTCAGCCGAAGGGCATTCAGACAGACGGTGACACTGGAAAGAGCCATCGCCGCCGCGCTCCACATGGGATTTATGGAAATCATGGGATATACACCGGCCGCCACGGGGATAAGCAGAATATTATAAGCAAAGGCCCAGAATAAATTTTCATGGATATTTTTCAGCGTCTTCCTGCTTAATCGGATGGCAGCGGAAACGTCGGTGAGCCTGGAATTCATAAGAACGATATCGGCGGAGTCGACAGCCACATCTGTCCCTGCGCCGATGGCGATTCCGATATCCGATCCGGTAAGCGCGGGCGCATCATTGATCCCGTCCCCTACCATAGCCGTCCTTCCCCGTTTCTGCAGGTTTTTGATAACAGCCGCTTTCCCGTCAGGAAGGACGCCTGCAATGACACGGTCAACGCCTGCTTCTTTCCCGATGGCGTCTGCCGTCCGCTGATTATCTCCTGTCAGCATGATGACTTCAATCCCCATATGCTGCAGTTCTTTAACAGCTTGGGCGGAGTCTTTCTTAATCACATCGGCGGCGGCTATAATCCCCAAGAAGATCCCGTTCCGTTCAAAGAAAATCGGCGTTTTTCCTTCTCCTCCCAATGCCCGGGAGAGTTCTGTCATATCCTGCGGTATATCCGCCAGCGTGGAAATATAGGTTTCCGACCCGCCGTGAATCGTGTCCCCGTCCATAATGGCAGCAAGGCCGTTTCCCGCAAGAACCCGGAATCCGGAGGTTTCTTTCGGACTCATGCCTCTTTCTTCCGCCTTTTCCACAACGGCCCGGGCAAGGGGATGCTCGGATTTCCATTCCAGCGAATACGCCAAAAGGAGAAGTTCATCGTCCGTCATATGTCCCGCAGGATAAATGCCGGTGACCTCCGGTTTTCCTTCCGTAACGGTACCGGTCTTGTCAAGCGCGACGATCTGTATTTTTCCCGCATTTTCAAGAGATTCGCTTGTTTTGAAAAGAATGCCGTTTTTCGCGCCCACGCCGCTGCCGACCATAATGGCAACGGGCGTTGCCAACCCCAGCGCGCAGGGACAGGAAATGACGAGGACGCAGATGGCGTATTCCAATGCTTTCGCCACGGGCGCGCCGAGGAGTATCCACACGATCATGACGAGAGCGGCTGTACCGATGACAGCAGGCACGAAGACGGCGGACACGGCATCAGCAATTCTTGCAATAGGCGCTTTTGTAGCGGCCGCATCGCTGACCATGCGAATGATCTGCGAGAAGGTCGTATCTTCTCCCACACGGGTAGCACGAGCACGAATGAATCCTGCACAGTTCATAGTCGCGGCTTTCACGGTGTCGCCTTCCGCTTTGTCCACCGGAACGGATTCTCCCGTAAGAGCGGATTCATCTGCCGCTGTCGTGCCTTCTATAATCACGCCGTCTACGGGAATGGTTTCTCCCGGTCTTACGACAAAGATATCTCCCGGCTGCACCTCGTCGATGGCAACGGATACTTCCTGCCCGTTTTTTTCGATGAACGCCGTCTTCGGCGCCATCCTCATCAGACTTTTCAAGGCATCAGTGGTCCGGCCTTTGGATAGAGATTCCAGTGTTTTCCCGACGGTGATGAGAGCAGGAATCATGGCGGCAGACTCGAAGTAGAGCCGGTCATGGTAAAATCCCATGAGATCCGCATTCGATGTGCCTTGCGTAAGGAGGTAGGTCATCTCATAAAGGACATAGAGCGACCAGAGAAAGGAAACTCCCGAGCCGAGCGCCACGAGGGTATCCATATTCGGCGCGCCATGGGCGAGGGATTTCCCGCCGGAAAGAAAGAAATCCTTATTGACATACATCACGATAAGGGCAAGGAACATTTCTGTCAGCGCAAGTCCCAGATGATTATGGTCAAAAAATGCGGGAACAGGCCAGCCGAGCATATTGTGCCCCATGGTGATATACATGAGGAGCGCAAGAAATACGGCAGACCATATGAGGCGCCTTTTGAGCTTCGGTGTTTCATGGTCGGCCAGGGCTTCCGCTTCCTGTGCCAGTTTTTCTGAAGCGGAGCTCTTTTTCTTTTCTTCACCTTTGAGCCGCGCTCCGTACCCCGCGTTTTCAACGGCGCGGATGATTTCTTCGTTTGATGCGGTGCCGTCGACCGCCATGGAATTTGTCAGGAGCGCCACGGCCACCGAAGAGACCCCCGGCACTTCAGCGACTGCCTTTTCCACATGGGACTGGCACGCTGCGCAGGTCATGCCTGTAACCGTATATTGTCTCATTTTTTACCTCTTTCATTTCCTGTCAAAAAATTATTTCATCAGTTTTTGGAGCATGGTGCAGAGCTCATCCACTTTTCCGTCCCGGCCTTCGCGGATATCATCGGAAACGCAGCCTCGGATGTGGGATGCCAGGAGCAGTTTGTTAAAAGAATTCAACGCATTGGATACAGCCGATACCTGCATGAGGATATCGGGGCAGTATGCATCGGCTTCCACCATTTTCTGTATGCCCCTGATCTGCCCTTCCACCGTCTTAAGGCGGGTAAGCAGTTTCTTTTGTTCTGCCGGTGTCCGTTCCGTACGGCAGCAGGCTTCCTCTGTTTCCATACCGGTTATCTGTTTTGTCTCCTTCGCTTCCATTTCATTTCCCTCTCTGCTTTTTCGTACTCTCTCTCATTCTTACTTTTTAATCGAAAATCTTCTTTCTGATTAGACTATACCCCCCTGGGGTCTATCTGTCAATAAAAAAATTAAATATACAGAATAAATCCGAAAAACCTGTCCGCCTTATGCTTTGCTGTCCATCTGCCGGAGAAGAAATACTTTTACGGCTTTTTCTCCGTTTTACATCCTGTCTCCCCCATACTATAATGAAAGAAAATATATTTCTTTAAGGAGGTCATCATGGCAGCTCTTACGGTGGGCAAAAAAGCGCCCCTATTCACACTTCCGTCTGACGGCGGACAGGATATTTCCCTTTCCGATTACAAGGGCGGGAAGGTGATTCTTTATTTCTATCCGAAAGATAATACTTCCGGGTGCACGCTGGAAGCGCAGGCATTCCGCGCTAATCTGGAAGAATTTAAGAAGCGGGGTTATTCCGTACTTGGCGTAAGCCGCGACAGCGTGAAAAAGCACTGCAATTTCCGCGACAAGTATGAACTTAATTTCCCGCTCCTTTCTGATGAAAAGGAAACGGTATGCAACTTGTACGGCGTCATGAAAGAAAAGAGCATGTATGGAAAGAAATACATGGGCATCGAGCGTTCCACGTTCATCATTGATGAAAAAGGCGTATTGGTAAAAGAATACAGAAATGTGAAAGCCGCTTCTCATGTAAACGATCTGCTGAGAGACCTGCAATAGCCAATTATAAAGAGGCTGTGACAAAATATTTTTGTACCTCGTCACAACCCCTCCACTCATGCCTTTTCGGCAGACAAAAAAGAGCGTCGTTTCTTTTTACGGAAACTCCGCTCTTTTTTCATTTCAATCCGTCAGATCTTCAATGAGCCATGCCTTTTCAAAGGGGAAAGCGGCATATGCTTCGCCTTCCAGGATCGTCCTGCCGGGGTCGTAAATATCGATAATCCATTCCTTGCCAAGACTGTCATTGACAAAGTAGCGGATTTTTTCTCCAAGGAACATTTTATTTTGAATGGTGACTTTTACATTCACCTGCCCGTCAACGGCCTCTTTCACCAACTTCAGACATTCGGGACGGATGCTCAGGCAGTATTCCTGCCCTGCATTTACGCTCTTCGTAGTGGGAATTCTGTCGTTCCCGTAAGAAACAGTATTTTCTCCCAGCCCTTTTACGCTGAGGAGGTTTGTCGTGCCGATGAAGTCCGCCACGAACGGCGTCTTCGGTTCAAAGTAGATCTCCTGGGGCGATCCTGTCTGATGGACGACGCCGCCTTTAAGGACGACAATCATGTCCGACATGGAAAGAGCTTCCGACTGGTCATGGGTGACATAAATCGTGGAAAGCCCCATCTTCTTCTGAATATCACGGAGTTCCACGCGGACGCTTTCGCGCAGCTTCGCATCCAAATTGGACAGCGGTTCATCAAGAAGAAGAACTTCAGGATTCATGACAAGGGCACGGGCCACAGCGACACGCTGCTGCTGTCCGCCGGACATCTGGTTCGGGAAACGGTCCTCCATGCCTTTGAGCTGCATGAGGTCAAGCGCTTCTTTGACACGTCTTTCTATTTCCTCTTTCGGACGGTTCTTCACACGAAGTCCATAGGAAACATTATCAAAAACGTTCATATGCGGAAAGAGAGCATATTCCTGAAATACCATGGCCGTATTTCTGCTGTAAGGAGGAATCCTTTCAATTCGTTTGCCGTTGAGAAGTATTTCCCCATCATCCGGTTCATAGAAACCTGCCACCATGCGGAGAAGCGTGGTCTTCCCGCAGCCTGACGGCCCGAGGAATGTAACAAAATGCCCCTTTTCAAAATCAATGTTCACGTCTTTGATGACATGGCTCTGACCGAAATATTTATTGATCTGTTTCAGCTGCAATACTAAGTCTGACATATTTCCACCTCTGTTGTAAACTTTGAGCGATTATAAATCAAAGATATTGATCTTGTCACGGAGTATCAGTTTCACCACACCGAAAGTCAGGTAAATAACAAGCATGATGCCTACGGCAGTGGCGCTGGCAGTCGGGAGGAATCCCTGATTTGCCAGGCTCATGATATTGATGGACGCCAGGTTCCATTCCGGTGACACGAGGAAAATAACGGTGCTTAAGGTGTTCATGGAACGCATGAACGCGTATACAAAGCTGACAGAAAGTGAATTTTTCAGCATAGGCAGCACAATTTTCCGGAAAGTCGTGAAGCTGCCTGCCCCTAAGTTGGTAGACGCCTGCTCTAAAGAGCCTTCGATCTGTTTCAGCCCCGCCACGGCCTGCCGATATCCTACCGGCAGCTGGCGGAGGGCCATACCGAGAATGATAATAGCAAGCGTACCCGTCATTTCAAGCGGTCCGTCATTAAAGGCGAGAATCATGGCAAGACCGATAAACGTCCCCGGCAGAGAGACGGGAAGCATGGCAAGGAAATCCATAACTGTTCTTCCCGGGAATTTTTTACGGAGCACCAGAAACGCCAGAGCAATGCCGAAGACCGTGCTGATTGCCGCCGTGGACATGGATGCCACCCAGGAGTTCACCATGACATTGGAGTTGATGACGCCCTCTTTGAAATACTCAAGAGTAAAGGTGTAATCCGCACCGAAAGAAACGGTAAAGGCAAAAAGCACGACCACGCCGATAATCATAAGGATGCCCAGGCTGAGAAGCATGCAGAAAGTAAAGAAACACCATGTTGCCGCCGGTCCCGCCGTCACACGGATGAGGCCTGCCACGGGCTTTCCCGTAACGGTAACGTAAGAGTTCTTTTCCAGATAATACCGCTGTACAAAGAAAACAATGAGTGTCGGAATGACAAGGAATACGGAAAGCGTGGCGCCCATGGGAAGATCCCAGGCACCAGTGACCTGTGTGTATGCTTCCGTGGCCAGAACATGGTAATTACCGCCGACCAGCATGGGGTTGCCAAAGTCCGCCAATGAATTGATACCGACCAGGAGGAACGCGCTTGCCAGCCCCGGCGTCGCCAGTCTGAGGGTCACCGTACGGAAAAGGTACCACCCTTTTGCTCCCAGGTTCTGTGCCGCCAGTTCCAAATTCGGACTGATATTTTTCAAAACACCCGAAATAGTGATGTACGCCAGCGGGAAAAAAGCGATAGTCTGCGCTACCCAAAGTCCGACAGGTCCGTAAAGATCCACCTTCAAATGAAGCATTTCCCATGTAATAAAGCCGCGGCGGCCGAAAAGCATGATGAATGCCAGACCGCTGACAACGGACGGCGCCATGGTAGGAAGCAAAGCCACCACCTGAAAGAAACGCTTGCACGGCATATTCGTGTAATTCACGCCGTAAGCGAAAATGAATCCGAAAACGATAGCCGTCGCCGTAGCAACAAAGGACGAGAAGATCGTGTGGCTGAATACCTCGATGAACTCCTTATCCGTGACGGCACGCATCCAGTCTGCCGATGTCGGGACGAGAAGAATTTTCACAAAAGGATAAATAATAAATACGGCAAACAGAAGGAATACGGCAAGAATACCGATGAGAAGCGGCGGCTCCCGAAGAAGCACTTTCATCTCCGCTGCGATTCCGGTGTGTTCGCGGCCGGACTCTTTTTCATTCATACAAAACTCCTTAGATATAAAAAGGATTTATTTCTTTAAAACAGCAGGTGCCTTCCGGCTTTTCCATCGGCGAGGGAAGGGCAGGTATAAAGCAGACTATTTCTTAAATAAGTAAAAGTAATAGATAAAAAGTTACCCCCACCGTCATTGGTGGAGGCAGCTTTTTGACAGATATATTATTCAGCAAAGAATGTATCGCAGTTTTTCTGTTTATCGGCGCCCGCCTTGACCAAATCATAAGTCTTGAACAGCGGCAGCTCTTTCAGCGGCTTCATGCCCTGGGGCGGAGCCACTTCAGGATTGCAGGCAATGCCGTTCGTCGTCTTTACAAGGATATCTCCCGCTTCTTTGGTAAGGACAAAATCAATAAACGCTTTCGCCACATCTTCATTGGCTTTGTTCTTAATCTTGCCTACGGGACATACTGTCCAGCCTGCCTGATCGTAAATGGTGCTCACCAGTTTCTGTCCCTTGGCGCTGACCAGATTCTGATCGGAAATAAAGTTGACAGTGATAAGATATTCGCCGGCACCGGCTTTCTGTCCCGGTGTGAATCCGGAAGGAGTGAACTGCGCTATCTGCGGTTTCAGCGCTTTCAGATATTCCCAGCCTTTTTCTTCACCCATATTCTGAAGAACGGAACTGATAAAGGTGTTGCCTGTACCGGATTTACGGGGATCAGGCATAATAATTTCCCCTTTGAACTCCGGTTTCAGAAGATCCTGCAGTGTCGTTGGAGCGGCGACGCCTTTCGGTTTAAATTCTTCATTGAAACGTTTTTCATTGTAGCCGATTGCCAAAACTTCCAGATACGTGCCATACCAGAAACCGTCTTTGTCCTGGTATTCAGGCATGATCATTTTGGCATTCTTGGATTTATAAGCTTCCAGAAGTCCGTCAGCCGCCGCTTTCGCATGGGCGTCCGCCGTGCCGCCGAGCCAGATATCCGCTTTCGGCGCATCTTTTTCCGCCGTGATACGGGCAAGAGCTTCCCCGGTCGGCAGACGGATGAAGCTTACATCTGCACCGGTCTGCTTCTTAAACAGATCCGCCAGTTCTTTCGCCGTGTCTTCATGGAAAGACACATACATCACCAACTTCTTGCCTTTCAGATCCTGACCGCCCGCTTTCGCACCGCCTGCAGCCGCCTTGTCACCGCCGCCGCAGCCGGCAGCAATCAACGCCAGTCCGGCCAGGGTGCATGCAGCAAGAGCCTTCCATTTCATGAAAAACATCTCCTCTCAAATCTTAAATATGTTTACTTACCAAAGCAATTTTAGCATATATCCCAGACACTAACTATAAAAAGAAAGTCCGTTGTAATTTTAGCATAAATGTATGCTGTTTTCATTACTTTTTATCATTACATAACACATATTCCTTTTCCCGTTTTCATATTTTCTGCAAAAGAAAAGGACGCCTTTTACGAAACGTCCTGTCCTTTGTCAATTTATATTCTTCCCATTACTGTTTTTCCCCGGACTTTTCTGCCGACCGGCCCGAAATCCTGTCAAGAAGTTTATTCCCCGCGGATTTCACTTTATCCTTCAATGCTTTTTTCGTTTTCTCCGCTTCTTCCTTTTTCTTCTTTTCCGCCGCTTCCGCTTCCTGCTTCGCCCGCGCGGCTCTTGCTTTTTCCATACTGCTTCTTACGGAAGCAGGAATTTCGAAATTCTTCACGGTGTAACCGCTCTCCGCTTCGTACATATAATCGCGCCAGATCGCTGCAGGAATGGTGCCGCCGGTATACCCCGCATTGGTGGATGTGTCATCGCCGACCCAGACAGCCGTGGAGAGATCCGGCGTATATCCGACAAACCATGCGTCATGTTCATCATCAGTAGTCCCTGTCTTTCCTGCCGACGGCCGTCCGATATATGCATTTCCGCCGGTTCCGCGGGAGATGACTTCTTCCAGCACGCTCGTCAATGTCCATGCCGAGGCTTCATCAACGGCCTGTGTACTTTCCCGCGCGCCAGAATGATCTTCAATTACTTTTCCATTGCGGTCAACAACTTTCATAATGACTGTCGGTTCCACCAGTTTGCCGCCGTTTGCAAACACGCTGTATGCTTTTGCCATATCCCAGACGGACACGCCGTAGGTAAGGCCGCCGAGAGCTGTTGCCAAGTTCGTATCACTGTATTCACCCTCGGTAACTAAGGTGGAAATTCCCACATTTTTTGCCGTCTGAATAACTTTTCCCATGCCTACCTGATCCGCCAGATGGACCGTAGGTATATTCATGGACTTCACAAGCGCTTCCATGACGGTTACACTGCCGCCGGAAGTGCCACCGTAATTCTTCGGTGTCCAGCCGCCGCCGAAATCTTTCGTTTCATTACTAAGAATGTCGAAAGGCGTTACTTTGTTTGCAAATGCCGTCAGATAGACAAAAGGTTTGAAAGCCGAACCCGGCTGGCGGGTCATCTGCACAGCACGGTTAAAATGATCCTGTCCGCGGCCGCCTACCATGGCACGGACATATCCCGTTCCCACTTCTATGGAAACAAGGGCACCCTGGGGCTGAGTCAGATTATTATCATCCGTATAGGCATTAGGAAGATTTTTCTTCAGGGCCGCTTCCGCTTCCTTCTGCAAATCAAGATCCAGTGTAGTGTAAATCTGCAGGCCCTCTTTGTAGATCGCATCGGAATCATACTTTTCGCTGATCAAGTGAATGACATAATTTACAAAATAAGACGCCACACTATCCGTTCCCCGCTGTTCCTGGGGCCGGGCCAGATGGATATCCGCTTCTTTTGCCGCAGCGGCCTCACTCTCGGTAATGTACCCATACTTCACCATCTGATCAAGAACGATGGACTGCCGCTGTTTTGCCGCTTCCACACTGTGGAACGGAGAGTAATAATTCGGACTGTTCGGAAGACCCGCTATAAGCGCGCACTGGGCAAGAGACAAATCCTTCACGTCTTTTCCAAAATACACTTTAGATGCCGTCTGGATACCATAACAGCCCTGTCCGAAATAAATCTGGTTCATATACATTTCCAGAATTTCTTTTTTGGTATACTGCCGCTCTATCTTTAAGGCAAGAAAAGCCTCCAGCAACTTGCGTTTCAGCGTCTGTTCCTGCGAAAGGAAAGCGTTTCGCGCCAGCTGCTGCGTAATGGTGCTCCCCCCCTGCGCCGTGGCATTGCCGCTGATGATATTTCTGAAAACGGCACGGATGATACCGAGAGGATCCACGCCGTGATGTTCATAAAAGCGGTTATCCTCTACCGCAATAAATGCGTTTTGTAAATTAGCCGGCACTTCATCAATGGACACGGGGAGACGGTTTTCCTCGGCGTGAACCGTAGTAATAAGCCGCCCCTTGGCATCATAAATGCGGGATGACGCATCCGGTGCAATATTTGCGGAAATATCCGGAAGCCCGCTGCTCACCGACAGAAAGAAACCTGCCGCCGCCCCGGCGCCTGCAATAAAAACAATAATGAAAAGAAAAAGAAAAATCTTTTTTACCGTGGAAGATTTTTCTTTATGCTGTCTGCGAATTTCAGAATTTCTCATGAAAGCCGGCGCTCCTCTGATTAATCAATGTATATCTCATATAAAAATTTTTACTCAAGAATATGAACGGTTAAACCAAAAGATAATAATATTTGTTCCATTATAGCACAATCCCGCCGTCAAAAAAGAAAGAAGGCTTTCTCTTCCTTTTTAGAATCATCGTTTTTAAAATCATCGTTCCCCTTTTCTTTTCTGCCGCTGTTTCTTTTATCCCCGGTATAAGACTTTATCCCCTCATACCGTTTATGGAAATTTCATTTCCTTTCCTACTATATATAGTATTTTCTTCTCTATAGGTGCCTATAGAAAAAATCTTGAATGAGTATCTCCATTGTGAAACGTTTCGTGAAACGCCAAAGCCTCCTGTCTCCTTTCCGCCCCATATCGACATGCCTGCATTTTCCATATTTTTGATTTTCCGCAGCTTTGAAAAATAATGGTATTTTTTTAATTCGTTTTTCCTATTCCATTTCCTGTGAATATGTTGTACTATAAATCACGATACAATATGTTGTATTACAACAGAAGTAAAAACTATATTTTGTACGTGTTATTTTAATTTTATTATATCCAATCATTAATAGGGAGTGTAGTCATGCAACAGGGAAATGAAGAGAACGTCATCGTCCGCACAAATGTCATCAAAAGAAACGGACAGGAAGTCACTTTCGATATCACGAAAATCATCAACGCTATCGGCAAAGCCAATCATGAAGTCGCCGGCATCCATCAGATGAATAATTTCCAGATACGTGCGATTGCGGATAATATCGCGAAGAAAATTTCCAATTATCCCCACGCGGCAAATGTGGAAGATATTCAGGATATGGTGGAAACAGGCATTATGGAAATGCGCGGCTATGAAGTAGCACAGAAATACGTCCGTTATCGTTATAAACGCGAAATTTCCCGCAAGAGCAATACCACCGATGACGGTATTCTTTCTCTGATCGAACTTAATAATGAAGAAGTAAAACAGGAAAACTCCAATAAAAATCCTGTCATCAATTCTACCCAGCGCGACTATATGGCCGGCGAGGTATCCAAAGACCTCACGCGCCGCCTTCTTCTTCCTGAAGAAATCGTCAAGGCCCACGATGAAGGCATCATTCACTTCCATGATGCCGACTATTTCGCGCAGAAAGAACATAACTGCGATCTCATTAACCTGGAAGACATGCTCCAGAACGGTACTGTCATCAGCCAGACGATGATTGAAAAACCCCATTCTTTCTTCACCGCCTGCAATGTAACGACCCAGATTGTTGCCCAGGTGGCGTCCAACCAGTACGGCGGCCAGTCCTTTACGCTTTCTCACCTTGCGCCCTTTGTCGATATCAGCCGTCAGAAAATCAAAAAGGAAGTCATTGAAGAACGGAAGCTGACCGGCGAATCCATGAATGATGAAATCATTTCTAAAATTGTTGAAGCCCGTCTCCATGAAGAGATCAAGAGCGGTATTCAGACAATCCAGTACCAGCTCATTACTCTGATGACCTGTAACGGCCAGGCTCCTTTCGTCACCATGTTCATGTATCTTGATGAAGTACCGGAAGGCCGCACCCGTGACGATCTCGCCATGATCATCAAAGAAGTCCTTCTCCAAAGAATGAAGGGAGTAAAAAATGAAAAAGGCGTATGGATCACACCGGCATTCCCGAAACTGATCTACGTCCTTGATGAAGATAATATCCATGATGACTCCCCCTACTATGAGCTGACGAAACTTGCTGCGGAATGCACAGCAAAACGTCTCGTTCCCGACTATATTTCCGCGAAAATCATGAAGGAATACAAAAACGGCGATGTATACCCCTGCATGGGCTGCCGCAGCTTCCTCACCCCCGATACGGAAGGTCTTGGTAAAAATGGCGAGCATAAATATTACGGCCGTTTCAACCAGGGCGTTGTCACACTGAATCTGGTAGACGTAGCCTGCTCGGCAGAAGGAAATATGGATGAATTCTGGAAAATCCTTGAAGACCGTCTCGAACTTTGCCACCGGGCTCTCCGCTGCCGTCACGAAAGACTTCTGGGCACCATTTCCGACGTAGCCCCCATCCTCTGGCAGCACGGCGCTCTTGCCCGTCTGAAAAAAGGCGAAGCCATCGATAAACTGCTCTTCAATAATTACAGCACCATTTCCCTCGGCTACGCAGGCCTTTATGAAATGTGCGTAAGAATGCTGGGCGTTTCCCACACCACGGAAGAAGGCAAAGCATTCGGCATGAAAGTCATGCAGAAGCTGAACGATAAGTGCGCCGAATGGAAAGCCGCCGAACATATCAGTTATTCCGTCTACGGCACTCCTATGGAATCCACCACTTATAAGTTTGCCAAATGCCTCCAGAAACGTTTCGGCATGATCCCCGGCGTCACGGATAAAAACTACATCACCAATAGTTACCATGTCCATGTGGCCGAACATATCGACGCTTTCCATAAGCTGAAATTTGAATCCGATTTCCAGCGGCTCTCCCCGGGCGGCGCGATTTCCTACATCGAAGTGCCGAATATGCAGAACAACATCCCCGCTGTCATTGCCGTCATGAAGTACATCTATGAAAACATCATGTATGCGGAGCTGAATACCAAGAGCGACTACTGCATGCAGTGCGGCTACGATGGAGAAATCAAGATTATTGATGATGAAAACGGCAAACTCATCTGGGAATGCCCGAACTGCGGCAACCACGACCAGCACACCATGTCCGTGGCAAGAAGGACATGCGGATACATCGGCACCCAGTTCTGGAACCAGGGCCGCACACAGGAAATCAAAGACAGAGTCCTCCACCTTTAATCATCATTATTAAGATAAGGCGGCGCCATCCTGTATGAGCGCCGTTTTTATTCCCTATCGCGAGGTATTTATGAACTACGCCGGAATCAAAGAATATGATATCGCCAACGGGCCGGGCATCCGCTTTTCCCTTTTCGTTTCCGGCTGCACCCACCACTGCAGAGGCTGCTTCAATCCGGATACATGGTCTTTTCACTACGGCAAGCCCTTCACGAAAGAAACGGAAGACTACATCATCAGACAATTGGGGCAGGACTGCTACCAGGGCATGACTCTCCTCGGCGGCGAGCCCATGGAGCCGGTCAACCAAAAGGGACTTCTGCCCTTGGTGAAACGATTCAAGGAAACCTATCCGGAAAAAGATCTCTGGTGCTTCTCCGGCTATCTTTTCGATAAGGAAATACTCGGTCATTTCGCAAAGATTATGCCTGAAACAATGGAACTTCTAAAATATATAGACATCCTTGTGGACGGTGAATTTGTTCTCGCGAAAAAAGATATCACCCTTCTCTTCAAAGGCTCTTCCAACCAGCGGACCATCGACGTGCAGAAATCTCTCCATGCAGGAGAACTGTGCTTTTGGAATCCGGGCGACACAAGTATGTCAAAAATGACAAAAATTTAAAGGCTGCGATGCAAAAAGGAACCCGCCGGTAATGCCGGCAGGTTCCTTTTTATGTTTTATCCATGATGACGGGTTTTACCGTAGTATGAAGTGCCTTTGTCAGAGTCATGCATAAGATCCATGAGTTCTTTGGCCCGTTCCAAAGTGAATCCGCATCGGTTGGCGTATTCCACAAGGGGATTTCCCCGCAGTTCACGTTTCTTTTTCATATATGCCCGGCGGTCTTCCTCGGAAAGCCCTTCCACATCCTGCAAATCCTGCATACGGCGGGCATTCCTGAAAATCATGTACACTTCCGTCCGCTCTGCTTCTTCTGCCGTCATCCTTCCTTCTTTCACAAGCTCCGCCAGATAGTACACCGCCGCTTCCGGCTTATGAGGGCTCGTTCCTTTGATATCCTGCGGCATGGATGCCGGTTCAGGAAGCCGCGCCGATACGGTGCCGACAGCAAAAAGGATGGCAGCCAAAGCAAGTCTAAGTATTTTCTTCATATGTTCTCCTTAAAAAGAATGACGCAATGTAAGAGTGTACGTTCTTCCGCTTGCCGCTTCGCTGTCATAAATCACTTTGTCGAAAAGATTGTAAATATAGAATTGGGCGGTGGTGTTCTTCGTGAAACTGTAATTGGCCGATAAGCTGGCGATGAAGAATTTTCCCGCAGAGTAGTACACGCCTGTCGCCGCATCAGGTTCCTGGCGTGCGCTGACATACTGGGCATCAGCAAGAATATCCCATCTCTTATCGGTAAACTCCGCGCCGAAGTGGATAAGGTGTTTCGGAATATCCCAGTTATGTTCGCCATCAATGGATTCCGTTTCCCATGCATAATTCAAATAGCCGCTTACCTTATCGGAGAATTGATGGTTGGCACTGAGTTCGAAGCCTTTCTTCTTTGCCTTGCCGAAATTCCTGTACTGGGAATAGCCTTTTTTATAGAGTACCCCGTTGTAAACAGATGCTTTGCCCGTAGAGAAATAACGGATAGCATCTTTCGTATCCGCTTTGTAGACAGCAATATTCGCAGTGGTGTCTTTCCATTTTTTCTTCAATCCCAGTTCATACGTATCTGTCTGTTCCGGGTCAAGATCGGGATTGGGCAAAGATCCCCTTGTAGAAGCCGTAGGCACGCCATTGACAATCTTGATGGGTGATCTTTCAGAACGATACACCTGGTAGAGTATAGGCGGTGTGAAGGAATGTCCATAACTTGCATATACAGTGGTATCATTCCCCACAAGGTATTCTAAGGATAATTTCGGGCTCCATGCATTATAAATACCTTCTTCATCGTCCTTCACATAACCGGTCGTAAGGAATTCATGATGGCCGCCATATTTCTTGTAGCGGTCAAAACGGAGTCCTGCGTAAACGGCAAATTTTTCAGAAGCCTGCCATTTATCCTGGAAATAAACAGACAGGGATTCGTCTTTACCGCGATGTTTTTCATAAGCATTTATTTTACTGCCGTGATCTTTGTAATGGGCCAGATTGTATCTCGTTTGGTCAAAAGAATTTGCCCTGTATGCCAAGCCGCCGATCAGGGTATGGGTCCCCAATTCCCAGGTTTTATTCAAATCAAAGTCTTTTGTCTTGCTCGGATAAAAAGACTGTACCCCTTCGCCATTCCACGCATAAGTCTCCTCTTCCGTCATGGGCAGCCACGCATCATCTCCGCTGGCACTGCTGTAGCCATCTTTTTTGATATCTGTATATCCTGCATGGACATGAAACCGGTTTTTATTATCATCATAAAAAATATTGTGCATACCCCATTCTTTTGCACCCACATATCCGAGAAAATCACCCGGTGCAAAATCTATACCTTTCCCGTTGGGGTAAACAACGCTGCCATAGAAAATGCTCTTTCCGGAAGCATCCTTAATCAAAGTGAAGGGATGCTCATAACTGTATTTATGATCCGTATGAAGGTAGGAATAAGTCAAAGACTTGTCATCATTGAAATGATAGGTCAGCTTGGCATGGTAACTTTCCGAAGTCCATGCTTTCTCTCCGCGGCCTCCCAAAATGACCCTGCCGCGGCCGTCAATAGGTAAATTACCCGCATCAAATTGCGGTATATTTTCCGTACTGCCTGATACGCGGGAGTCCACATAGTAGCCCCGCCAACCGTCAGTTTTGCGTTTTTCATACCCTGCGCCGATATCCCATTTATCTTTACGGACAGATACATCATAAACCTGTTTTGTCGTACTGTTGCTTCCGTAAGAAAGCGTCATATTCCCATGAACCCCTTCCTCATGGGTATTTGTCGTAATCGAAATGACGCCGCCTGTCGCACGGCCGCCGTAAAGAGAAGAGGCCGCGCCGCGGAGCACTTCAATCTTCTTTATATTTTCCACGGGGATCATCGTCCAGTCTACAGAACCGTTCCAACCGGAATTGACAGGCTGTCCATCTACCAGGACAAGGATATCGCTGGATGCGAAACCGCGAAGGGAAATCCCGCCATTTGCTACAGGCGACAGGTAAACCCCCGGTTCCTGCCCCAATGCCTGGGCTACACTCTGGTAACCGCGGTCTTTAATTTCCTTTGCCGTTACCACAGATATACTGGCCGGCACTTTTTCCGTGGACTCTTCAATTTTAGTCGCTGTAACGACAACTCCTTCCAACTCATAAACACCGGCCGCATGAGCCGTGCCGCCTGCCAGGGCAAGCAATACCGCCAGCCCTAAAACCCCTGATTTTTTCATACTATACTCCTCTCCTTGCATATAAAAAATACCTGTAAGAGACGGCACCGAAGTCTCCAAATTTCCTTCTCTGCCATATTCCCTCAGGTTCATAAACAAACTGATCCGTGCGGAAAAGTATCATTCATCCCCGTCTGCTACTATTCCACATGAACTATTATACTTATATCCATATGTATAATCAATCTATTTCACATTTTATTATAATTTTTTCGGTCTATTTGTTTAGAAATATATGGTTGTATTCCAAAGATAAAGGAAATTCGCTGGCTTGCCATAGGTACGGCCGCCCACGGCATGGGTACGGCGCGGGCGATGGAAATGGAGCCGGTAGAAGGCGCCATGAGTTCTCTCTCCATCTGCGTCGCCGGTATCATGACCGTAGCAGGCGCGAGCCTTTTCTCCTGCTTTTGGTAAAATTTCACAAAAAAAGCGTATCGCACTTTTATCCGCGGTACGCTTTTTAAATTTCCCTGCTTGGAGAAATATCTCCATCAGTTCTTTCTTTTTAATAAGGACCTGAACCCAAACAGACGCGGTCTTCATAGAGGCTGATATATTCCGACTCATCTTCGCCTGCCATAAAAAATTCATTCATCGGGCCTCCCGCCTTATAGTACGCGGTATAACTGTCCCGGGGACTGTCCGCATTCAGACCGGAGCGATCGAAAGTTTTCCTGCTTCCCTTGTTAATCCGTATGCCGTCTACGATCCCTCCATAGAAATATACACGGATTCCTTCTTTTTCATAGCTCCAGTTCAGATAAGGAAATGTCCCGTCCTTGCGGTCCGGTTCTCCGTAGAGCTGCCGCACCTCTTCCATCTCCATCCCCAGGTATATGCCGTCCACCGATTCAAAATGCCTGCCGGTAAGACGGTAGTACGGCTGATTTCCATACACCAGTATTTGATAATTCGGACTCATCACATTCCAGCCGATTTTTTCCGTGACCGGCTGCCCTTCATGCAGAAGCACCGCTTTCACTGCCCCCTGCACTCCTCCGCCGGCCACATCATACATGCCGTCCAAAAGATCTCCGTCCACGGCACGGGGGGTAATCTCCAAAGTCCTTTCTCCATGAATATCCGTCCACGTCCCGCAGATTTCATGGGGAAATTCAGCCTGTTCATAAACCCTTTCATCAGCAAAGGATACCACCGACATTCCGACGAGGAACAGCCCGATGCCTGCCGGCAGCCATTTCATACGCATCACGCATCTCCCCTTTCAGACATGACAAAGTTTACATCAGGCCTTACATAATCCGCCCATTCCTCATCCACTACGATTTTAAATCCGGGAAGGCTCCACTCCTTCGCCTCAAGCTTCATCTCATCCATGCTGCCGTGCATTCCGTCGGGCTTATTTTTCACAAGACTGCCGTATATGGTTCGTACACTTTCCACATACAAAGAAATATCCGTATTCCCGACCGACTTTTTATCTTCTGCCGAAGCGACAACTTTCCCCTGCCCGTCCAGTCCATACCATTGGGAAAGAATGATTTTCAGATACACGCCGCCCTTCTGATTCGCCAGCACCTCTCCCACTTGCACATGCTTCATTTTCTGTATTCTTTCATCATGAAGAAAAGTCGTTTTGACCCCTCCATGATAATAAGTGACGATCGCCATATAAGAAGTATGCCCGCTGCACTGTCCGTCCATCAAAGCAAAACGGCCTTTAAATGCCCCTTTTTCAAAATCAGCAATCTTATACATCTGGTCCTCATAGGCGGTACTCATCTGGCACATATCCTGATGAATCACTTTCGCCTCTGCCCGAGGTCCCATACAAGTGAAAAATAAAAGCAGACCCATAATCCATTTTAAAAATTTCATTTTCGGTGCATCCCTTTCCACAACTCCAGATTAGTGAAGATGACCGGCCATCTCAGAATTCTCCCAAAAAGAGAGAGCCGTCGTCCCCGCTCATGCCGATATAGAACCGTCTGGTTCTTCCGTTTCCGTCCGTATAGGAAATCCCGTACCCCGGCGTGTCTCCGTGAAATGCCATGCCGAGCACAAGCGGTCTTTCCGCCGTGAGCCGGCCGGCATAGTAGAGTTCTGTTTCAAAGAACATCATATTTCCTTCTTCATCCAGATCAGGAACCAAACGCAGTACTCTGAAATCCCTGACCTCATCTTGCGTAGAAAACAGGACCCGCGCCTGGTATTCCGACGTCTCCGCCATAAATTCATCATATTGCCCATAATCGGAAAGTGCGTCCTCCGCCCAGCGGGCCTGCACCGTTCCATCTGCCGTTGCTTCATGACAGCTGGCATATGCGGAAAAGGGAACCTTTCCTGCTGCCCTTATTCCTGTCCGTAATGTTTCGTCCATTTCAAAAAAACGGTCGCGTGAAATAAATAATTCTTCCGCTTCCGCTTTCTTCCATATGCCCGTTGTATTATGGAAATACCCGATCGTTCCCGCACTGCTGTCTTTGATATCGGAGAAGTAAAAATCTTCCCACTCTATCCGGCTGCCGTCATAAGAAAGATGACAAGTCCCGAATGCACTGTACGCCGCGCCGCCGGAGCCGTGGTAATAAAACCGTCCGCCGCCGAGCGCATAATACCCGTTTCTTGCCCACCCGTCAAGAACGGCTGCCGGCGTGCCGTTCCGTATCGTATACACGGCATATACAGACTCTCCGGAACCGGGCATACTCCCTACCAGCAGCTCGGGAACCCCGTCGCCGGTGATATCCTCTATGGAAAAACCTGTCCCCTGAAGCGCCGCTTCCCGTCCCAGGGCATTCACCGTCTCCATAATCCCTACCGAACCCGCCAGCTGATCATTTGAACCTTCTCCGGCAGTCATATTCTCATAGAGTGCATCCAGCGTTTCTTTATAAGGCCCGCCCCCACTCTTTTCAAAATCGGAACAGCTGAACGCTCCTGCCGATACGGCGGTGGCCGCTATACATCCTGACACGGCCAATATCCGCAGCCATTTGGAAAACTTCATAAAATACTCCTTTCCGCCCGACGGCACACTTCATGTCACAAACAATGAACCTTACCTGCATGAAAGAAAATGTATCACATGAATCGGTATTTTTTACCTGTCACATATCTTTTGCCGAATGTATCCCTTTCCTTTGATAATATCCCGGCAGATATCGTTACGGTATCCTTTCCGCCGATACCAGTATTTTTGTATGGGGATAGTACGTTATCCGGTACATGACATCTTTCCCTCCACCGATCTGTCCGCCGTCGTACATCGCAAAACTCTTCCGTCCCTCTTCCACGGCAGGTATCAGATCTTCTATCCGTATCGTTTTCCCTCTGACCGTCAGCCCCTCCATCATGGACGCGAGAACCTCCCTGTCTCTTCGCGCAATATGGAAATGGACATATTCATCCCCGCCGTCCATCATCAGATCAAACCGACCTGCCGCCTGGGCCGGCAGAAACCGGCTGTACAAACCGGCGCCTCTTGCCCAGGTCTTCTCATACATCACGTGGCTCAGCGCCATATCTTTGGTCACCGTTCCCGAAAAGACATCCTCCACGCCGCCAAAGCAATCGGTAAACGACATTATACCGAACAGGACAAACATCCCTGCCGAAAGCGCATATTTCACATACTGCCGGATCCTCTGCGGACCGGCCAATACGACCCACATGAAAGATGTGACAGCCACAGTCAGTGACGGTCCCGCCAGCAGCCCTTTCCAGATCAGCCCCGGCACACCGACTGACGGCATATCAAAATACATATCTAAAGCCAGCACCGCCGTGGAACTGAGCATCACCACCCACGCATAAGGCCGGTTTTTGCGCGAAGGATTCCTCTTCCGCTCCCTGTCCGCCATCGCCTTATCACGCGCGGCAGCCTCTGCCAGCGGTTTCCTGTATATCCAAAGCAGAACTATCAATATAAAGATGACAAGATGCAACAGAAGCATCCCCACAAACATTCCGCCCATCATAATTCTCCTTTTCAAACGGCCGCCGGGTTACAGCAGTTTTTTCCAAAACCGATCACAGCCGTACGCGGGGGCATGCACATAAAAAACCGCCCCTTTACTTTGTATTATAAAGGAAGCGGTTTTATAAATTCCAGTTTTTCAGCCTTATGATTCCACTGCGCTTTTCAGTTCCTCTACGAAAGTATCAAGCGGGCGATAGCCGGACATGCGCTTTACAGGCTTGCCGTCTTTAAAAACCACCAGAGTCGGAATGGACATGATATCAAATTCAGTGGCCAGCTGCTGCTGCTCATCAACATCGACTTTTACGAAATTGATTTTGTCACCAAGCTGCTGTTCGGCGCTTTCCAGCACAGGCGCCATCATACGGCACGGCGGGCACCAGGTCGCCCAGAAGTCCACAAGGGCGTATCCTTTGTGATTGATTATTTCCTTTTCAAAGTCTGCTGCGGAATGAATTTCTTTGCTCATCATCATCTCTCCTTTTTAAATTCTATTACATCTATATCTTTCTATACACTCATTATAATATAGACACCTTTCGATGTAAAGGCTCCAATAAACATTTCTTTGAAATCTTTATTTTTATCGGCTGTTTTTTGCCATATAGTATAATGAAAACATTACAAGACAGATTAAGGAGAATCTATGAAATCAGGATATTGGACACGGGAATTTATTGTGGGGCTTTTCCACCTGATTACCCCCTACTGGAACAGCGAAGAAAAGAAATCGGCACGGCTCTATCTTGCAGCTATCATTACCCTCACAATTGCCGCCGTATATATGACACTGCTTTTAAACGAATGGTTCAATTCTTTTTACAGCGCTTTGCAGAATTATGACAGCGACGCGGTCTACCGCGGGCTGCTCCGTTTCACGGGACTGGCCTTCGCCCATATCGCCTTTGCGGTATACAGCTACTACCTGCAGCAGCGCCTGGCGCTCCGCTGGCGGAAATGGATGACGAAAAACTATCTTGCCAAATGGACCGGACAGCAAATGTACTACCGTCTTGAAATGTTTTCCCAAGGCACGGCAGACAATCCCGACCAGCGTATTTCCGAAGACATCAATCTTTTTACGGCACGCACGCTTTCCTTCATGAGCGGACTTCTCCGCTCGGCAACGACCATCGTATGCTTTATCTTTGTTCTCTGGAATTTATCGGAAGTCCTATCGTTTTCTGCCGCAGGACAGGAAATTCATATTTACGGCTACCTTGTCTGGACGGCGCTCGCCTACTCCGTTCTCGGCACATGGATCACCCATAAAGTCGGCCACCGCCTCGTTTCCCTCAATTACCTCCAGCAAAAACTGGAAGCCGACTTCCGTTTCTCCATGGTCCGTCTCCGTGAAACAGCGGAAAGCGTGGCATTTTATAACGGCGCGGCAAAAGAAGAATCCTTCCTGTCAAACCGTTTCATGACCCTCCTCAAAAATACCCTTTTCATCATCAAAAAGCAAAAACAGCTTTCCTGGCTGACAAACAGCTACGCCCAGATTGCCATTATATTTCCCTTTGTCGTCGCTGTGCCGAGATATCTATCTCAAAATATTTCCTTGGGCGGCCTGATGCAGATTGCCAACTGCTTCGGCAAAGTCCAGGACGCCATGTCCTACTTCGTCGATGTATATGCGTCTCTGGCGGAATGGCAATCCTGCGCGGAACGTCTGCTGTCCTTTGACAAGCACATAGCGGCCATCGAAAAAGAGACAGAAGAAAAATCAGGAAGCCTTGTCCGCGAAGAAACTCATGACAGGCTCCGCCTCGCGGATGTCACCATTTCCGTACCCGCCATGGATGAAAACAAAAGGACACGGGAAATCATTTCATCTGCGAGCTGTACAATCAAGTCGGGAGAACATGTCATCCTGAAAGGCCCTTCGGGAAGCGGGAAATCCACCCTTCTCCGTACGCTGGCAGGCTTCTGGCCCTATGTCAAAGGACATATCTCCATGCCTGCCCCCTCTGAAATGATGTTCATTCCCCAAAAACCTTACATTCCCATGGGCACCTCTGCCGAAGCTGCATCGTACCCGCTGGAAACGGCGGATGAGGAAATACTTTCCCCGCTCCTTGTGGAATGCGGCCTCTCCCATTTAATGGAAAAGACGGATACCGAAGCGGACTGGAGCCACATCCTCTCTTTAGGGGAACAGCAGAAATTGGCTTTTGTCCGCGTGTTCCTCAGAAAACCGAAATGGGTCTTCCTTGATGAAGCCACCAGTGCCATGGACGAAGAAACAGAAGAAAAGATGTACCGTCTTCTGACGGCGCTCCCCGGCACAACGGTCATCAGCATCGGCCACCGTTCCACCTTGGATAAATGGCACGACAGGGTTCTCCGCATTACAAATGGAAAGCTCATCGGATAACAACACCGCTTTTTTCCGTTCCACCGCACAGGCGCCGTCAATAAGACAAAAGAAAACAGTCCGTCTCTGTCAGTCCCGGTTTCCCGGACACAGATACAGACTGTTTTTATAATGGATAAGAAATGGAGACGGGCCTGCTCACAGGATAGAATGTCCTGTTTCACGCTTTGATTCCCATCCCCACGCGGTCAGCTTCTATAACTTTTCTAAAATCATCCGTACTGTATACTTTCCCTTTATAAGTAAATGTTCTTGCAAAAGGATCCACCGCCACATGGTAATATACATGTCCTTCCGGATATATGCGGAAATCTATTTCCAGCTGATTCCCCGCTTCTTCCACATGCTCCAGGTTATAGGAATGGCAAAGGGGCGTGATTTCTTCTCCCGTCACCACATCGGACAAACCGAACCCATCGATCCAAAGCGCCATACGGAACTCCATAGGGTCTATGATCAGCTTCACCCGTCCCTTAAGCAGCAGTCGTTCCTGTCTGTATTCTCCCATCATATCCTTCTTTCCGCGATATATCCTGCTTAAGATTTTTTCGATTTCATAAACTCGCTGATCTGCGCCCTCGCTATCTTTTGGTAAATAAAAGCCCCTTCCTGATCACATTGATTCAGGTCTGAATAGGATGTCGTTTTTTTCAGATCCAGCGGCTCCACTTCCACCACATCCGTCGCTTCCAACAGTCCCGCCCCATTCTCCGCTGCATCTCGGAGCGCTTTCAGAAGTACGGTCCCGTTCTCCATGAAATAATCATCGACCGCTTCCCGTACTTCCTTATTTCCTTCATAATCGGAAAGAAGTTCTTTCACCTGTTCTGCGGACAGATACACCCCGGCAGAATAATTTTCTACAATCCCTTGCTGTGCAGGGGGTACGATGCCTTTAGGAAGAATATCCTTCCATGGCGTGATATACCTTTCCATCAGCGGGTACTCTTCCACCATGAAAGAAACGGCAGTCCCCCGCACATAATAATGCTTGCGGAAAAACCCCTGCACCACCGCCATATAAAACCCGTGGGTGGTTTCAAATCGTTCTGAAGGCGGCGTCCCGGCAGCATACTTCATCAAATCCCTGTATTTATTTATGTAAAACGGATCCATCCCCGCGTCTTCCGCCACCGCCTCCAGCCGGGACGTATCCCCTTTTGCCAGGCTGTCCAGCAGAGAAAAATACCATGCATCCATCTGCTCTTCGCTGATCGGATGGAAAGTGATGTCATACCCCATATCCATTTTCCTTTATGCTTTGAATCCTTTTATACCATGATGAATCGGTACAGTAAAGCATGAAATGCCATGTTATAACAAACCTTACCGGCTATACTTCATCTTCCCTTAGCTCTCTGAACTCCCAAAGATGATATCCAAAATAACATTTGCCCGATTGGCCTATAAAAATTCCATGTTCCGGCATGTTGGCCAGTTCCCCCAGGTAAACTAAGGGCAGATCATCGGAAAACGGATAATCAACTGCTGCTTCTTCTTTAAGCGTGACCAATGTTCTTTCTTTCATCTTACTCATGAATTGCCTCTCTTCACATCACCCGTCCACGCTGAAATGACTTAACTGCTTAAACTCGTCATCCAGGTATTCCAGCGTAAAGATATGCTCGTAATCAAACGTATGCTCCAGATAATTAATTTCTCCCATCGTAAGATCGATGACAGGTTTCCCCAGTTTGCTCTTTACCTCCCCGGGATCCGTAATTCCATACATTTCTTTCAAATCGGGGGCAATATGCCGGACGATGTCATCAAGCCTTTCGTAATAATTTGCCGCCAGTTTCTTCACCGTATCAGGAAAATCTTCCCCCGGTTCCTCATCCCAGGCAAAGATAATCCCTTCATACTCATAAACAAACTGACGCAGGTTTTCATCAAACCTCATACTCTCTCCCCCTTATCCGGCATGGAATCAATCCGTTTTACTCCGCACATAAGTTTACAGCAAGCCATCTGCCGCAATAAATGAAACAGCAGATGGTTTGAAATAATAAGCAAACAACCATTACCCGGTATGCTTATTAAAAGTCAAAGTAACCCTTCTTACGCCTTTGTAGTATTTGTTCATTGTAAATAAAATTTTAATGTTTTTATATGGCACGCCTTCTGTATTTTCCTCCTCTGTTTCCGGCGGAGAAATCCCCAGCATTTCATAGGGATCTTTCCATTCCCTCCGTTCATCAAAAGCAAGATCAATCCTTACCGGATCGACATATATTTCTTTCGCATCATCTATGACTGCTTTTACAATCGCTGCCTCAGGCAAAGAACAGGGCGAGTCCGATACGTTTTCAGCCTGTAATGTTATCGTTGTAAATTCATACCGGCTCTCACTTTTGAAAATATAGGGTCTGCTTATTTCTCCGGGCTGCAAGATGATATTGTCCAATTCTTCAGGCGTGCCGTTCTCTAAAATAAGGTTTTTGTGAAAGCAGTCACCAAAAGTATCGCTGCCTAAAATAAATGATTTCCCTATATCTGCGTGAAATGTAAAACCGTCCGGATTATCCGCATGCGTTTTTAGCTTCGGCGCTAATTCCTGACAAATTTCTTCGTATGACACAATGCTGAGACCGTCTTTTTTTGCTTTGGATATGTATTGAAATATCAGGGTATCGTCATCATCTGCGCCTTTCAAACGGATACCGGTAATATCCATTCGTATATTCAGTAACCCTTCATCAATAAGAACCGGATATTTTTCGGAAACAAAGGCAATAAATCCCATCGCCCTGTCATAAGGCACCTTCAATTCTTCAAGGGATTTAACTTTTGTGTGATATACAAAATCAATGGAATCATCAAAAACAAGAACATCATCACCAAGTGCATGCGTTTTTTTGTATTCTTCAACTGCATGCTCACTGAAAACTTCATCAAAATTTGTCGTTATAGAAGGTGATGTCATGGAAAGAGGATCCCGAGATACCGTATAGTAAACAGTAAGATCCGGATATTGGTCCAATGTCACAAACCAGCGATAATAACTCTCATCCTGCTTAATTATATATGTATCCTTTCCAAATCTGTTATCCAAATACCGGATGATCCTTTCTTTATCTTCTTTTGTATGACCACAGCCGCCGGATAAAACGGTACTGAACAGCAGGAATAAAATGACTATCGGTTTTAAAAATTTCATCTGCCCCACCTTTTGTGTTACATACGCAGATATTCTCTACGCACAGAATCCCCTGATCCTTCTATAAAACAGCCGGGAGAATAGCTCCCGAAATCATTATGACGGCGCCGAATATAATCCCCAATACACACAGGGATAAAACCATACCAGATGTATGACGGTACACCTGAACAGAAAACAAACTGTAATCTACGGGCCGCTTAGTTACGGCATTCACAAGAAACGCGCATGCTCTGTCTCTGATACGCACTTCATCATTCAAGGAAACCGTATATGTGCCGGCTTCCGCCTGAAAGGAATACAATTTCAGCCTAGACTTGCTGAGCCCGGTCACAGCGGTACGCAAAAGAGGAGCACACAGGGGAACAGATTGTCCCGTATCCCTGTTGACAAGAGTCAGTCCAAATTCTCCGAGTGGCGCTTTTTTAAACTTTTTTCCGCTGAGCCATAAGCCATATTTCCCCCTTGCAGCAAGAGTAAATGTACCCGTTTCGTTGCTATAAGGCATTTCGTAAATCATTTCAGACTTAGCAAAACGAATAACATATTTGATGCTTATAATCAACAGGAACAGTCCTGCCGGTATCAATAAACAAAATAAGTATTTCATGTTCCTCTCTCAAATCCCTATTCAGATGATTTCACTCATATAACAACCGGGTATTATAATCAATTTTCTAATCAACATATCTATTTCGCGATTTTTATATTAAATTGATTTTGCGAAATAGATATGCTTCTGGCGACGGAGGAGAATGCTATGAAACTGATTGAGCGAATTTTTTATCTTGATAAACTGAACGACGTAATGGAAACAGCGGATATCAAGGTCATTACCGGAGTGCGGCGCAGCGGAAAGTCAAAGCTGCTGGAAGCATTTATGGAGTATGTCCGGCAGGCGGATACGACTGCTAACATTATACACGTCAATTACAGCCTGAGTGAATACGAACCGCTGCTGGAGTATCACAAGCTGAATGAGTATGTTGAAAAGGCATATCAAGCGGAAAAAACGAACTATATTTATTGACGAAGTGCAGATGTGCGAAGGTTTTGAAAAGGCCATCAACAATTTCCACTTGGGCTCCCCGTTTTTGAATAGGTTCTCCTTGTATCAGGAGTATTATTTCTTGACCATTTATCAATTATTGGAAGTGCTTTTCTTAATCCATATCAATTATTCTCCAGCGGACTTTTATCGTTCAATCATTCTTCTTTGTTGTCTTTGGAATTGTTCCATCTGTTGCATAAAAAATTCCGATTCTTTTCTATCCGCAATGAGATTTACACTCATTAACTTATTTAGTTTCTTCTCATGAAACCCATAAAAAACAGGATTCCGAACTTTGATGGCCAGCTTTAGACAATTAAACGGACGCTTTTTAAATTTTATTTGTTCTATATCTTCGAGTTTAAATTTAAAATGCAATATACTCCGCCCTCTGCTTCCATAAGTATAATATTTAACAATATTATTTTCATAAACTTCTAATTTCACTCCATTTATGAAAAGATAATATCCCATAAACCATACAAGGAGTGGAGCGCCAACCAGCACTATTGCCATAATAATTTTATCTGAAAAATCAGTATTATAACTCATAAGATGATTCAGTATCCACAGAACAATAAAAGATAAAGATACCATGGATGAAAAGCCTATCCTATTAAATGTAGACTTATGAGGATATGTCAAGATAAGTTTTGGTTCATCCTGTAAATGATCTACTCCCATAATTTACCCTTTCTCACTTATCATTTCATTTTATTTATTATTTAAATCCTGATTTATCCATCACTAAAAACGGGATTTGTAAGGCTCTTTTTTCTTACTCTTTGAAGTCATTTCCCATCAAAGAAAATTTTTTCTATTGCTGCTTTCGTATCGTGCAGCATAAAGAACGAGCCTAATGCCCCGAACACACAGATGGTCATTATAACGTATAGTATGCTGTCCCAACGCCAAGCTGCACGGACTGAGTTTGATTTCATCATTTGCGTCAAAAATCTTACCATGGCGTTTCTTCACACGCTCAAAGATTTTTCCGGTTCTGTTATGGACAGTGAGCTGACCGTCAGGATTGGAACGCGCATCAGAAACAGTATAAAACTTCAAGGGACTATGAATATTACATTCGTCCTCTTATAATCCTTCAGAAAGAAATAACGGCAGGCAGTCCAAACCATTTCGCAATCACACCATACAGAACCCAGGGCAGGAAAAGAAACAAAGGTGTCGCCAGGAAACACACGGCTTCAACTGCCGTTATGGCTGCATCCAGAAGCGCTCCGCCCAGATAGGCTGTATCCCAACTTTTTATGGCTTGATAGAGCACCAGGATATCTCCCCTGCTGTAAGACGAAGAGATGAGTTTTTCCCGGACTTTCCAACCGTAATGGTACACAATAATCTTCCACACGGAGAGTACTTCCAACGCAGGCAGGCAAAAGAGAAACAGTACCATCCAGAAAGAGCCTCCCCAAACGGCAATGCGGTTCATGATTATATATTGAAGTATATATATCTTAATTAACATAACCAGAAAGAACAGGGGAATCAGCAAAAAAATCAAGGGAATTTGAAAGAGTCGTTTAATGTCCATCATCTACACACCGCCCTTATGTCATCACAAGTTTTCAGAAGCATATCTCACGGTTCTTTTATCAAATCCTGTACTTCCATGCATCCGCACAAGTGCAGCTCAGGAACACCAATTCCGTTCCTTAAAGCATTGGACCCCATGCTGCCGAAGCTCTTTCATCAGTAAATCCGTGGATAAATCAATGATGTGTTCATTGGTAATCCAAACTATATGTCCATAGTACACGCTGCCGTCAAAAGAAATCCACCGGCACCGATGACCATTCATTTTAATCACCCGTAATTCACCCACATAACCGCCCAGACTCCAACGGCCTCTTATAGGAAATTTTACAAATTGTACTTCTAAAATTTCATTTAGCTTATATGTATGAGCAAACAGTCCGTATCCTATGGTCAGGCTGTCTCCTTTGAAGCGGAGAACTTTATACCGTTCCCGCGCAGGAAGAGAGGAGATTTTCATTAAATTATACGTCGCGGCTCCTATACAGACAGCCGCTATCAGCATAAAAGCCAATAATACCGTTTCCATCATTTCATACCCCGCTGATAAACATCTTCTGCTGTCTCTTCAGCCCGTTTTACCACTTTTTTCTGCCTTCCGTTATTTCCTATAGACAGAAGAAATACCATGTCTTTTTAACTCCTCCCGTAAATACGCTATGGTCCGCTCGATATCTTCTCCGGAATCGAGGATCGGACAGAATTCTCCGGTGAGGGATCCGCTGTCAAACTGGAACGGTCCGCTTCTTGTCCCGTCTTTCATGATAATCAACATCTTTCCTGCATGAGCCCATGGAATGCGCCAGCTGTGCATGCAGGAAAAAATGATCGTTGCTATCTTATCCTTTTCATACCTGACAGAAAATAACGCACGGACAACCAGCTGATTTCCTTCTATGGTAAAGATTCCGGTGTGCAAATGAAATTTCTTCACTAAGAAATCCAGCATCCATTTAAAAATATACAGAAAACCAAAAATGAAAACTAAGCGTTCAAACAATTCATCCATATAATGCCTCAAATCACAAGATAATTTACTTCTGTAAACAAGGCCTCGGAAATATCCGGCCGTTCCCTGAATCAAAAACAGATGCCAAGGAAATCCTTTACGCAGAAGGCTAACCTTTCATACCTGTGCGGATTGTCTCCGCCAGCCTGGCATACCCCGGCGCGCCTTTGTATTTCCGGACAGATGCCAGCAGCCTGCCGTCCGCATTTTCCTGCAGCCATAATTCGATACCGTCATATACATCATAATTGAACGTATTTTCATATGTTTCATCAAAATACAAATCAATCATTTTTTCCAGAGCGGCAGGGAGATCGCTTTGCGCCAGCGCTTCATACTTTTTCATTAATCTTTCCATTTCATCATACGCATCCGCCATGCTTTTTCCTCCTTCGGCCGCCGTCGTCCGGACACAAAAAAAGAAACGAATCTTCATTTCTTAGGCCGATCCCGCAAAACGGCTCCAGGCAAAAAAGAGAGCCGCGCCTTGCAGACTCTCTTTATATGTCATCATCTTATTCATTCTTGGAGCAGCATTTTCAAATCGTACCCATAACCGGCAGTGCGGTCACAGGCAGTCTTCTGCCAATCCTCATGAGCCGTGCCGTCCTTATGGAGGAAGTACCCGGAATCCAGGTAACGGATGATGACAAATTCCGAAGTGCTCTGCCCGAAACCGTCACCCCGTGAGAAATCAATTCCATGCCCTGTATTTCTGGTCATGACGGCTTCCAGCAAAGGAACGGTCAAAGCGTTCAGGGTAACGGTCATCTTTGGCATGTCAAAGAAAAATCTTCCTTTATCCGTAGTATAGATGCACAGATTGCTGATCGTACCGTTTGTAATGCATTTGACCCGGCGGATATCATGGATGGGGATTTCCTTTTTCCCATTTGTAATCACCCCTCCGGACAGGCGGGTTTCCCTCTTTTTAAAGTAAGAATAATCCAGCGGCAAGTCCAGTGTGTCCAGATTGTCCGGAAAATCATCAGTCAGCTTATGACGGGCAAAAGCGGTAATAATGGCTTTGGTCTCCCGTATATTATGGCCGCCAGAGGTATTGTACCGATCCGTATCCAGCTCAGAAGCCATATTTTTCCAGTTCCGGCCGCGGAAAATAAGGTTATAACTGATGTTCGAATTCAGGTAACGTAAAGGCAGAATCCCATTTACGTCTTCAAAGTCCACATCTTTTAAAACTTCCCCATTGCTGTCTTTATACAGCAGACCGTTTCTGCTGACCGTCAGTACATGTCCGTCTTTTTCTTCCAGAATGACGGGCTGCGTATCAAATACAGATATCATGTTTTTCCTCCTGTGCACCTATAACGTTTTCAAAATGATTTCTATGACAAGCCCATGATTTTATTCAGCGGGATAACTCCCCTCTGGTTTTTGATTATAGCATAAACATAACGGCAGCGGTATAAATCAGATCGGCCCGTTATCACTTATTTCAAGCTTTCTGCCCGCCGGTTCATAGCGGAGTATATAGCGCCTGCCGCCGGTAAATCGGACCGTCCGCTCCTGCTGCTTTCCCTTACTTGGAAAAGACGGTATATTCGACAGCTGGTGCCGCAAGGTATATCCCGCCATTTCCAGCCTGTGCTCCCCGGGAAGAATATATACGCTCTTTCCGACCACAACAGCCGCTTTCGATTTTTGAATCGGCACGCCGTCTACAGAAAGGATTACGGCGCCGACGGCTTTCAGGAAACCGCCGCGTCTTTTCATCCGGATAAGGGCATGAGACGGATTCCTTTTCCGCCACCGCCATGCCAGCACAATACTTCTCATGTACACAAGGATGATACCCAATATAGGCATGCCGGGCGCCAGTAAAAATGCTTTTTCCCGAAACCGGGTCAGCACAAAATCCAATCCCAAAAAGAGCAGGGTTATCAAGGTGAAAATGATGCCTCCTATTTTCAGCGCCTGCTTCCAGAAACTCTCTTCATAAGCAGAGCGGAGCTCCATGATCACCACACTCATATACACAAAGAGTATGGTCCCCGTTGCTATGATCAGGAACGGCAGAGATATGGAATTACTCATGACCTTTATTCTCCTTGGATGTTTTAAAATTGGAGAAGCTTTTCTCCTTCTTTGCCAAAAGCATTTTATACTTTTCTGTTAAATCAGAAGAATATACTTTCGGTAGGTCAGATTCTTTCACTGCCTGCCATAGGGCAGCCGCCATCCGCAGCGGATAACGAAATCCCGTGTTCCTTTTATCCCGGAAGAAATCTTTTACAAATCGGTTCCACTCACAAACCGATGCGTCATACTTTGCATAGTCCGATTTCCCCCGGTATACATCCAGCATATCCTGCATGGTAAACAATCTGTCTTCTTCCTTCTTTACTTTCCGCCATGCCGCCGCCATATCCGCCGTGAATTTAAAAGGCCTGGTTCCTGTCTGTTTCGCAAAATACTCCCTAAAAAAAGCGTTAAAGGAAAAACCGCAGTCCAAAAGCGGCGTATGTAATTCTATATCAGATACTTTTTTAGAAAGGCGCGGTACATCTTTCCTTTCCGCCAATTTCCCGCAAAAGTACTCTTCTATATGATGATTCAGTTCCTGTTTGGTTCCCCTGTATTCGATCCCGAGTTTTCTGCATATACCGGATAGTTCTTTACGGTACCAGTAATATTTTTTGAACTCTTCATAAGAGACCAATGTCTCAAAATCAGGCCGTTTTTCCATTTAATCCTCCTGAAGATAACGCTGACAGACAGAATGCACCTATCCGTATGATTGTCATTTTCCCTCATTAATATTGAATATCTTACGTTTCCTGTCAAATATAATTTGATAGCGTCGGCCGGCTTTCAGTGCAACGGTCTTTTCACACCGCCCCTCCTCCACAGGAAATGAAGGCCGTTTATAGCCATGCCTTGCTGTGTATCCTGCCAGCTCCAGAGTGTGTTCCCCCGCGCGGATATATGCTGTCCTTCCCGTAACAACCGCATCATTGGAATATTGAACGGGAACCCGGTTTATGGAAAGGAGCATGACGCCCCGCTCTTTCCACAACCCATAGCGGTATTCCATCCTGACGACAGCATATAAAGGATTTTGTTTACGCCATCTCCGTGTTTTTCTGTAAGTAAAAGCAAGCAATAAACCTATCTCAAGTACTGCAATTCCTGTGAGCCACAAAAGAAATGACGGCCCCGCTTTCTCCCATGACAGAAACAGATTAGAAAGTGCTCCTATCCCCAACACGAGAACAATAGAAGAAACTGCAGCCGTCGTTACGATTTTCCCCTTCCCTATCGGTTTCTGATAAGACGAACGTATAGGAAAGCAAAAAGCTGCCACGATGAGAAGAAATCCCCATCCCGCCACCAATCCCAAAATTTCCGCCGGTACGCTTGAAAACATCTCTCTCCCCTTCTTTTAATTCGCCGGATCCTTCCGCATCCCCTCTTCCACAAACGGATCCTCTGTCCACAAAACAAGCACACCGGCAACACTGCCGCGACAAGGGACATGTAAAGGCTTTTCCTTTACCGCCCGGCCATCCATCTTACAAAAATCAGACTGGCCGCAGCCATTCCCGTAGCAACAGCGATCGTAGCCCCCATGGACAAAATAATGGAAAAATAGTAAAAGTCCCTCCGCAATTCGGGCACAATTCCGGAATCAAGGCGCTCGGACTGCCGGGCTTTCCACAGAATCCACCATCCAAGAGGCACACCGTTAATTACACCACAGACAATATACGCCAGAAGGAGAGCTACCATCATGCCCACATCAGACTCATTAAAATACCACGTATTCATGCCGAGAATAACCGTAACGGCAAGCCATGCTCCCAAATCAATCTCTATCCGTTCTGTCAATGTCAGATTTTTCAGAAGCCGTCCGAGTCTCACCCGATATCTTTGCAGGGAGCGTACCGTATCCAGACCAACAAGCAGGACAGCAGTCAATACAGCGACGCTTCCCAGAAACCATTCCATACTGTCCATTCTGACGAAGCTCCTCTCATTGCCTGTCTCTCTTTACTATATGATTATCTTTGATAATGCTGCCCACCACGTCTGTTATATTTTCCGCCGCATAAGTTACACTGTCCGGATCATGCACGTAACAGAGAAGCTGCCCCTCTTTCCCCGCCTTTCCGGGCGCAAAGTCCAGCATCAAATAGCAGCTGTCACAATACTCCGCAAAGGGAAACCATTTCGTGTGAAATAAATACGGCCGCAGTCTGGCGTCCGCCATCCGCTCTATATCTTCTTTGGAAAAATAATCAGGAAAATCTGTCAGCAGTGCATCCCTGTTCTGAAAGTATCCCTTTACACGCCTTATCTGTTCTAAAGACAAGAGGGAAAATGCATACTCTCCTTTTCCCAATACGCAGGGCAGCATGCTGAAAAAACCGCTGCCGTTCTTATAGCGGTAAAGCTTTTTCCAGTCTTCAGGCAGAGAAACTCCATAGTCTTCCTCAAAGGTTTGAAGCTCCTTGTCCGAAGCGCCTTTTATTTCTTCATAAGCAGAAAAATATTCTTCCTCTACAGGATCATCCAGCCCCAGTTCTTCAAAATTTTCGCATACATATATCTCTATTGCCTTTATTTTTTCTATGAGATTCATCTGCTCCTCCGTTTCAGATACACCGCCGGTCTAACATATCACTCCAGGAAAATATGCCACCAACTCAATATGTCACTCAATGGAACGCCACCGATGAAATACGCCATGAATCCCCATATCACCCACCCCACTCCGTACAGAAGCACCTTGTAAAGATAGGGCGCCGCCAAAAGAAATATAATAACTACCCCTGCTATGATGACAATCTTTTTCATTTTATTTTCTGTATTCATTCCCCATTCTCCCTTCACGAGCCGGATCTATCATATCTTCTGCCGATTCTCCCGCAAAATGACTTTCCGCTTCTAAAAGACGATATACCAGTTCCCCTGCATCATATAAATCCTTTTCTTTCAGGCTTTCACGATTGGTATGGAAATCTGTCATTCCCACACCGACCAGGACGGAAGGAAATCCTTTCACACAGAAAAAGTTCGCATCGCTTCCTCCTCCGCAGGGCGCTGTTTTTACAGCAAATCCCGCTTCTTTGCAGGCCATGCGGAATAAATTCATAAGCGGCGCGGTTTCTTCGATACGGAACGCGTCGTATTCTTTTACTTTTTCTATTTCCAGTGTGCCGGAAGGAAATGTCCCGGCGGCATTTTCAAAAGCGGCCACAATTTCACCAACCAGCTTTTCCAATTTTCCTTCGTCACGGCTCCGTGCTTCCGCTTCTACTACACAAAGTTCGGGAATTATATTCGTCGCGCGCCCGCCGGTAATCGTTCCGATATTGCAGGTTGTCTCTTCATCAATCCGTCCCGATGGGCACGAAGCAATGGCTTTTGCCGCCATGGCGATGGCATTCAATCCCTTTTCCGGTTCCATGCCGGCATGGGCCGCTTTTCCGTGAAATGTGAATTTCATCGCGTAATGCGACGGCCCTGCGGTGAAAACATGCCCTGCTTCTCCGTCCGCGTCAAACGTATAGCCAAAATCAATATCCTGCAGATATTTTTCTTCAATATTCTTTGAACCGACAAGTCCGATTTCCTCCTGTACTGTAAAGATGGCGGTAACCTTCCCGTGGGGAATGAAATTTTCCTTCATCAGCGCAAGTCCTTCCAAAATAGCCGCCACGCCCGCTTTGTCATCACTCCCGAGAATGGTTTCGCCGCGGGAATGGTACACGCCGTCCTCAAGAACAGGATCAATCCCCCGGCAGCATTCCACGCAGTCCATGTGTGCCGTGAGCGCCACTGACGGAAGTCCTTCTGCATTTGCAGGAAAAACGGCAATCAGGTTGCCGCTGTCCCCCCCTTCTACGGAACCGTTATTGTCCTCAATGATTTCCGAGGCCCCCAGCGCTTTCAATTTCTTTTTCAAAAGGTCGCACACGTCCCGTTCCCCTTTACTGGGCGCATAAATGCGTACCAATTCTTCAAACGTTTCTCTCATTCTTTTTTCGTTGACCATGCTAACCTCCTGTGACATGTATCTGTGTCTGTTGTAAAACTCATCCGTTATGAAGGAGCTCTTACTCTTCTTCGGGCGCTTCCTTGTTTTCTTTTTCCTCTTCTTCCATCTCTTTCCTTTTTTCTTCCTCCAGCCAGAAGCCTTTCCGCAAAGCATGCTCCCCGAATTTTTCCTGTATGGCATCCATCACTGCTGCCGCTTTGGCCTGCTTTTCCCTCACAGTCGAAAAAAGATCCACCGTTTCCAGCGGCGGCGCCAGGTTGGATGCCGTCACCCCGATCAGGCGCACCCCCTCATTCATGTAAATCCGTTTTTTGAGTTCCAGCGCGGCGGCATATATTTCCTCCTGCAAATCTGTCCCCTCTTCCAGAGAGAGGGAACGCGTCACTGTACGGAATGAAGCAAACCGTACCTTAAGGGAAATCGTCCGTCCCGCCAGCTTGTGCCTGCGGAGCCGCTTTGCCACCACATCGCTGTGTATGGCGATCTGCCGGTCAATGTCTGCAGGTTCCGTCAAATCCTTTTCGTAAGTCGACTCGTCTCCGATGGACTTAATCCGCCGTGACGCCTCTACGGCACGGTCATCCACGCCGAAAGACAGCCTTTGTATGAGAGACGCCTGGTTCCCCAAAACGGAAGCCAGTTTTGCGAAGGGCGCTTTTTGTATATCTCCGATTGTCAAAAACCCCGCATTCCGCAATTTCCTTTCCGTCACGTTTCCTACACCCCAAAGGCGGCGTACGGGAAGGGGCGCAAGGATTTCCCTTTCTTTCCCATAAGGGATAATACGGAGACCGTCAGGCTTATCCAGATCGCTTGCCAGCTTTGCCAGGAATTTATTGGGCGCGATGCCTGCCGATGCCACAAGCCCCGTCTTTTCTTTTATTTCTGCTTTGATGTCCCGGCCTACCGCCCCCAGGGTTTCATATTTTCTGCAAAGACCTGAAATATCCATGAAAGCTTCATCTAAAGAAAGCGGCTCTATTTCCACCGCATAATTCAGCATGATTTCATGGATTTCAGCTGAAACGGCTTTGTACACCTCGAAGCGGGGCGCTGCAAAAATGGCATCAGGGCAAAGCTCTTTCGCTTTCACCGCGGGCATGGCAGAATGGACGCCGAACGCGCGAGCTTCGTAGGATGCGGTCGCTACCACGCCGCGGCGGGAACTGCCGCCCACGATGACCGGTTTTCCCCGCCATTCCGGATGATCCCGCTGTTCTACAGACGCATAAAAAGCATCCATATCCACATGCAAAATCCACCGCCTCATTCCCTCGCCTCCTCCGGTTTGCAAATATTTCCGTATTTCATCTTATGAAGAAATACGCCTGCTGTCAAACTGCTGTCTTTACGGAAATGTCTGTATCGGTTAGTATAAATAGGAAGATTTAAATATATAAGTTAATCGATTGTCAAGGAGGTATCATGAAAGCACTCGTACTTTGGTCATCTCGCACAGGAAATACGAAAGCCGTGGGAGAAGCGATTTATGAAGCTCTTCCCTGTGAAAAGGAAATTTTTGAATCCGGCCGTCAGCCGAAAGATCTTTCCGGTTATGATTTGATTTACGTAGGCTTCTGGGGTTATCGCCAGGGCGCCGACATGCCATCAAGAAATGTCCTCTCTTCCCTCCATGGAAAGAAAGTCGCTATCTACGGCACGGCAGGCACCTATCCCGACTCTCCTGCGGCAATGAGCTACCTGAAAAGTTCATCAGAGCTGCTGGCAAAAGATAATATATTTTTAGGCGGTTTTATGTCACAGGGCCGCGTCCACTCCTTCCACATCGGAAAACGGAATGAGCATGCGGAAAAAGTCCACCCCATGACACCGGAACGTCTGGCGCGTTTACAGGAAGCGGAAAAGCACCCGAACGAAACAGATTTTAAAAATGCCGCTGCATGGGCCTTAAAAATGCTGGAAAAAGCGAAACCATAAAATCTGCAAAACCGGATAACCTTTTTCAAACGGGTATATACGTTTTCATTTTAATAAGCTGTTTTTCTTTCTTTTATAATGAAATAATTTCATACACATTTACCATGTCATCCATTCCTTAAACGCATTTCATTCCCATTTATTATGAAACTTTCGAATACATACGCTTTTATTTATTGACAATACTTTTTATATCATTTACAATGGCTACATATTTAAATGTATCGATAGAACTGCTTGGAAATCTGCTTATGGAATTTCCGCGGAAAAGAGGATTTTATGGATTACGAACCGAGTTACAAAGAATTTGCCACCATTTTCAAAGCGCTGTCCGACGAAACGCGTCTCCGCGTCATTGATATGCTTTCCTGCAAGGAAATGTCCGCCTGTGATATTCTCTCCAATTTCACCCTGTCCCAGTCTACACTGAGCTACCACATGAAGATTCTCATTGAAGCAGGCGTTGTTGATGCCAGAAGGGAAGGACTTTGGACGAAATATTCCATCAACGATGATACGTTCAACAGGATCATGGACTTCATGCCGGAGCTGTACAAGCTGAAAGATAAATGCATCTGCCGGCAGATTAAATACTGCAAGACACCGGAAGAATGCGGCGAAGGAAAAGATCCTTTTGGTAACTGAAAAGGATTAAGAGCCTGTAAAGGCTCTTTTTTTGTCTGCATAGACAAAAATGACCATTGTGTGAGGACACCCCGGCGCAGTGAATTTCCATTTCTGTCCAAATGACAGCAAAAATGAAAAAGACTTTCCTTTTGACGGGGAAGTCTTTTTCATTATGTAATTCCTTTATAAGATTCTTTTACCGGCGATGCAGTGTGACGGCTGCAGACCGTTTATCGGCTGCATCGTCTTCATCTTTTTCTACCGTTTCTTTCCATTCATCCGACACCCTCCCCGACTTCGCAAGAGAGTCCGACAGTTCTGCCACTGCCTTGAAGTTGGCGCGGACGCCGCTGCCCGTATTTTTATATTTGACCGCGCGGTCTCTGTCGATCCCCAGGTTTTCCGCTGCCGCCGCGGCATCGATATTCGCGCCGAGGAAAATAAATTCCCAGCCCGCATTTTCCTGCCGGTCCTTAATGAGCTTCTTCACATCGGCATAAGTATATTCTCTGCTGTCATTTTCCTCTCCATCAGTAATGATAACGAAAAGAACTTTATTTCCTTTATCTTTGCGGTGAATTCCCGACACCATATCCATCTTGTGGATCGTACGCCCCACAGCATCCAAAAGCGCCGTCATGCCGCCAGGCGTGTAATCCTTATCCGTCATTTTTCTGACATCCTTGAGTTCCCGCCGGTTATAAAGCATCTTATACTGATCATTAAAAAGAACGGTCGTCACATGGGCGTCCACGTCCAGTTTCTTTTCTTTTTCAATCATGGAATTGAAACCGCCAATCGTATCATTGGTCAAATTACTCATGGAGCCGCTTTCATCAAGGACAAGGACCATTTCCACATGGGACGGTTTTACTTCCTCCGCCGCTTTTTCTTCCGCCGCAGCAGTCTGCCCGAAAAAAAGCGCCGCTGATAATGCAGTGATTGCCAATAATTTTTTCATAGTTCCTCCTTATGTTTCAAAAAGAAATTTGTCTCCAACTCCTCTTCATCCATCACGGAAATTCCTTTTTCTATAAGCGCTTCGGCAAAAATACCGGCGCCCTTGATTTTCGTTCCCGTAAATGTGCCGTCATAAATTTCACGGACACCGCATGTAGGGCTCCGTGCTTTTAAAACCGCCAATTCAATTTCTTCACCTTTAATCTCCTCCATGACCTTTTCCACACCGCCGCGGTAGATTTCATCCACGTCTTTCCCATTTCTATCGGTTACTTTTCCGTTAACGATTTCCGCAGGCACCCGCGGACTTCCCATACCGGAAGAAATTTCAGGGCAGACGGCAATAACTTCCTTCCCTCTGCAAAACGCCGCCACCGTTTCATTGAAATTGCTTCCGCCGTCGTACTTGCACTTTTCTCCCAGCAGACAGGCACTGACCAAAATTTTCATATTGCTCCCCGCTGAATTTCTCTATATTTCTTTTAGTATACCAACTGACTTGAAATATTACAATTTTACGGCGGTACCATAAAAGTCAAACGCCGGTCGGTTTCTTTTTTATAACGGGGATAAGAAAAATTCTTTAGCCTCTATATAAAAATACAATGCAGGCTATCCATTTTTCATGAAAAACATGGTAAAATAATGATGGCATATTAACTTTATGACTCCATGCAGCTTAGTATGCAGCAGTATAAAATCAGAAAGCCGATTACAGAAAGGACTTTTCATGTCTGTCCGGTCATATTTACCGATCATTTTTACAGTGGCGGTTCTGTTGCCTTGCGCCGTATTTGCCAATACCGCAAAAGGGACAGCCGTTATTATCCATAACAGCGTTTCCGGCATGGATAATCAAATCTTATATTCTTCTTTTTATTCCGCCGATGACGGCGCCGATGAAGCGTCTACCGTATTTTTCAATGACGGGTTCGGCCGGCTTACCGCGTTTGAAAAAGAGTATAAAGACGGCAGGATGACGATTATAATCCGTCAAAACATGAATATCGTCTGGAAAAACACATATACCGTCTCAAGTAATCATTTTTCCGTAGAGCGCATTGATACAGACGGCCATATCCTGTTCCGCATCCATGTGGGAGAACGGATCCTGGTTGGGGAAATTGACAGCAGGGACAGATGGATTATGACGGAACCCCGAAAAGCCCCCCGTGATGAGACCATGATTCCCCTTGCTTCAGCAGGAACTGCAGAGCAGCCGTAACATTCCTGCGCAAGTTACTTACGTTTTTTTACCGTAAATTCCGCTCGTGTACCCTTTTATTTCCTTTATAACCGTATGTGAGTTTTGTATAAACAGAGACAGGTGGTATCCATGAAAAAGCAAATCCATTTACACCCTGACGACCTGAAAAAAAGCGACCAGATGGGGCTGACGTATAATCTGGGGCAGGCACATAAACGCATGCTCCTGAAACAGTCTTCCATCATGAAGAAATACGGGCTCACCGCCCGCCAGGCGCTTATCATCGCCTACCTGTCCACACATAAAAAAGAAGTGGTCACCCAGAAGGTACTGGAAGACCACCTCCACCTGACCAACCCCACGATCACCGTCATGGTACGGACCATGATTAAAAAGGGTCTCATACGCAAAGAACGGGTAGAAGAAGATGCAAGGAAATACCGCCTCTTCCTTACCGACCGGGCAAAAGAAGTGGAAGAAGTCAGCCGCAAAGAAGCCATCGCCCTGGACAGACGTTTCTACCAGGGCGTATCGGATACGGACATGAAAATTTTCCAGGGTGTTCTTGGAAAAATTTTGAAAAATCTGGATACCGTCTGACTTATGTCCATCAGGAACCGATTCACTTCGGTTCTTTTTTATTGCATTTCCGCAGGGTACAAACGGGATACAGTAAGACGTCATCCAGTACACCAGCGAAGGATCTGCTGCTGTAGTGAGGAAGACGATAAAATGTCATCAGTGTAATAGATTCTTCACTCTGTGTCATTATCCCGTTTCCCATCGTTCTCACAAAGCATTCTTGTCCTCGTTCAGAATGACGGCAGACGGTAAGGCGTCATAATGACGGAGGGACGCTAAGCATCATAATGACAGAGAACATTAAACGTCATTCTGAGCGCCAGCGAAGAATCTGCTACCGTGGTGAGGAAAACGGTAAAACATCATCCGAATAATAGATTCTTCACTCCGTGTCACCGTTCCGTTTCCCATCGTTCTCACAAAGCATTCTTATCCTCGTTCAGAATGACGATTGGGGGAAAGCGTTACTAACGATGGGAAACGGAAAGCGTCATAATGACGGGATACGGTAAGGCATCATAATGACGGAGGGACGTTAAGCATCATAATGACAGAGAATATTAGACGTCATTCTGAGCGCCAGCGAAGAATCTGTTACTGTGGTGAGGGAAACGGTAAAAAGATAAAAGCTATCAGCTGTAAGCTGTAAACTATTAGCCGTTAGCCTGCAGCTGTCAGCTGCAAGCTAACTATTCTTTTACGATTCCATTCTGCTTTCCATGCAAAAACCGCGGGGCAGGGAAACCTCCGCGGTCGATGTTATTATTGTTCTCATTATTATTGTTTATTATTTCACAAGATCCACTTTCTTTTTATGCGGTCCGTCCTGCAAAGAGAGCACGCATAGCATTCAGTACGGCAAGAATCATGACGCCTACATCGGCAAAGATGGCAAACCACATATTGGCAATGCCGACCGCTCCCAGGAGAAGCACAACCAGCTTGATACCGATAGAGAACCATGTATTCTGGTTGACGATGGCCAAACATTTACGGGAAATCCGGATCGCCTGGGAAATCTTCATGGGATCATCATCCATAAGAACCACATCCGCCGCTTCGATTGCCGCGTCAGACCCCATTGCGCCCATGGCAATTCCGATATCTGCGCGGGTGAGCACGGGAGCGTCATTGATACCGTCTCCGACAAAGGCAAGATTTCCATTTCCTTTATTCTCCATAAGGAGCTCTTCCACGTTCTGCACCTTATCAGCCGGCAGGAGCTCGCTGCGTACCTGGTCGATGCCAAGTTCCTTTGCTACAGCGTCAGCGACTTCTTTCGCATCACCTGTGAGCATGACCGTCCTGGCGACACCCACCGATTTCAGAGCGGCAATGGCCGCTTTTGATGTTTCTTTCACCACATCGGAAATAATCACATGACCTGCATATCTTCCATTGATGGACACATGGATGACCGTACCCGCAGCATGACGATGGCAGTCATACCATTCGGCGCCTACGGCTTCCATCATTTTGGAATTTCCCACACATACTACATTGCCATTTACATGGGCACGGATCCCCTCCCCGGCTATTTCCTCTACTGCTTCCACACGGCAGCTGTCCGATTCGTTAGGATACGCTGCGCGGAGAGAAGCCGCGATAGGATGCGTGGAGTACCGTTCTACATGGGCTGCCAGATGGAGCAGTTCTTTTTCGCTCATTTCCTGCGGATGGGCGGCAGTCACCTGGAACACCCCTTTGGTCAAAGTCCCGGTCTTATCAAAAACCACCGTCTTAACCTTGGAGAGCGTTTCCAGATAGTTCGATCCTTTCACAAGGACGCCCGCCTTACTCGCGCCGCCGATGCCGGCGAAGAAACTCAGGGGAATACTGATAACCAGCGCGCAGGGACAGGAAATAACGAGGAACGTAAGCGCCCTGTAAATCCACACATCCCAGTCAGCCGGCACCCCCATGAATCCTATACGGATAAACGGAGGAACGAGGGCAAGAGCGATCGCCGCCGCTACCACGGCAGGAGTATATACACGGGCAAATTTGGAAATAAAATCTTCCGCTTTTGATTTACGGGAACTGGCATTTTCCACAAGATCAAGAATTTTGGAAACCGTCGATTCCCCAAACTCTTTCGTCGTCCGGATTTTCAGAAGACCATTGATATTGATGCAGCCGCTGATGACTTCATCGCCTGATTCCACTTCACGGGGCAGGCTTTCTCCTGTCAGAGCGCTGGTATTCAGTGTAGAACTGCCTTCCACTACTTCGCCATCGATCGGAATCTTTTCACCGGGCTTCACGACAATGATCGTCCCCACTTCCACTTCATCAGGATCGACCGCTTCCAGCTGTCCGTTTTCCCTTTCCACGTTCGCGTAATCAGGACGGATATCCATCAGCTCGCTGATATTTCTGCGGCTCTTGCCGACGGCATAGCTCTGGAACCATTCGCCGATCTGGTAGAAAAGCATAACGCCGATGGCTTCCGTGTAATCACCGTCTTCATAAACAGCCAGGATAATCGCCCCCAGTGTGGCAATCGCCATAAGAAGGCTTTCATCAAAAGGCTGCCGGTTCTTCACGCCTTTAAAGGCTTTCCACAAAATATCATACCCGATAATCAAGTAAGGAACCAAGTAAAACCCGAACCGTACCATACCGCTTACCGGCGCAAAATGGAGGACAATCATCAGGATTGCCGCCACGATAATGCGCATTAAATTTCTTTTCTGTTTCTTGTTCATTTCAGTCTCTTTTCCCTTGCCGGCCAATATCCCAACAGCCTGTCAAACCATTTTTATTTCAGGAAAATCTCGCAGTCATCCTCCACCTTTTTGCAGTTCTTGTACACTTCCTGCATAACGGCTTTCGGATCCTGCCCATCTTCAAATTCCACATTCATCTTGAGCAGCATATAATTAACTACGCAGTCTTTAACGCCTGCCGTTGCTTTGGCGGCATCTTCCATCTTCAGTGCGCATGCAGCGCAGTCCACGTCGATCTTGTAACTTTTTTTCATTTTTCTTCTCCTTTATTTTACATTTAAATAACCATTTAATCGTTAATCATATTATATTTTTTCTTTTACATTTTGTCAAGACTCTTTTCCGATAAATTTATCCTGCCATTTTCCCATGTATGTTACAATGTAAGAAAAATAATTTCTAAAGAGGTATACCATATGACAAAAAATAAATGCGGACTTCCGCACCACCATGGAAATGATGAAGAACGTATCATCAGCCGCCTGCCGTCCCAAGAGACAATCGACGATGTATCCATCCTGCTGAAACAGCTCAGCGATCCCACACGGCTGAAAATTTTCTGGATCCTCTGCCACATGGAAGAATGCGTCATCAATATTGCCGCCATCATGGACATGAGCAGTCCTGCCATTTCCCACCACTTACGTCTGCTGAAAGCCTGCGGACTGATTACATCCCGCCGCAACGGAAAAGAAATGTATTACAAAGCCGCCGACACGGAAATCGTGAGTGAACTCCACTACGCAATTGATAAAATCGCCGCTATTACCTGTCCCGACTGAAAGCAGCAAAGACCGTTCCCTATATAGGCAGCGGTTTTTTTAACGTTGAATAACATCTTACCGTTTTCCCCACTACGGTAATAGATCCTTCACATTCGTTCAGGATGACGCTTAACGCTCTCCTCATTATGACGCCTTACCATCCGCCGTCATTCATCACTTTTAGCTGACAGCTGCCAGCTGACAGCTAATAGTTTACAGCTCACAGCTGATAGCTTTTATCTTCTTACCGCTTTCCCCACCACGGTCATAGATTCTTCGCTGGCGCTCAGAATGACGCCTTTCGTTCTCCGTCATTATGACGCTTTCCGTTCCCCATTATTAGTGACGTGCTTTCCCCAAATCGTCATTCTGAACGGTGGCAAGAATGCCTTGTGAGAAAGACGGGAAACGGGACAGTGACACGGAGTGAAGAATCTATGACTCTGGTGACAGCTTACGGCTTTCCTCACCACGGTAACAGATCCTTCGCTGCCGCTCTTAGCTTCTAGCTGCTAGCTGCTAATTGCTAGCTGCTAATAGCGATTGACTATCTGAATTCGATAAATCGACTGACTGCCTATACGGAACAGTTATTCCTGCTTTGATTTTGCAAGGATGACAGGCAAGGAGAGGGTCATAAATACAGATACTTGTCCTCTGCATAGCCCTGATGACACTAAGCGGTATACCCGTCGGGAACGATATTCAAGGCGGGCGGTGATTAACCGATATTTTGCCGGGGATTCCGTTTTTGATTATTAAATCGATTTTTATTCATATAAAAATATCATATAAGTGTCATGAAGGCGTATAGATAAAATATTGCAATTTGAAGAAAGATAAAATATCATATAGATAAAAGTGAATATGATATAGATTCTCATATTTATTTTTATCTATTAATGAAAGGATGTGCTTTATGCAGGAAGGAATCAATAATTTATTTGCAGGTGCTGTTTTTCTGGCCGGTGTGCTGTCCTTCTTTTCGCCCTGTGTATTTCCCCTTCTTCCGGTTTACTTGGGAAAGCTGGCGGAGGATCCCGGGACGAGGTCGTTTTCTTTTTTCGGACTGAAGGTATATGTATCTCCACTGGTAAAAACCGTTTGCTTTATTACCGGGTTATCAACGGTGTTTTTCAGTCTCGGATTTGGAACCGGTTTTTTCAGCCACATTTTTTATCATCCCTATACGCCGTATGTCATGGGTGGTATCGTCATACTTCTCGGGCTGCATCAGATGGAGCTGATTAATATTAATTTTCTCCAGCGGCAGAAGAAGATCGAGCTGGACGGGAAGCGTCAAGGCGGTATTCTCGGCGCGTTTCTTCTGGGACTGACTTTCAGCTTCGGCTGGACGCCCTGTGTGGGACCTGTGCTGGGGGCGGTGCTTGCGGTGGTGGCTTCTGAAAATGGAAGCGCTCTGTATGGCGGTCTTTTGATGGCGGTGTACGCTGCGGGGATGGCGGTCCCCTTCCTTATTCTGGCAGTGGCATCTTCCTGGCTTTTGAAGTACAGCAGTCACGTGAAGCGCCATATGGTCTTGCTAAAGAAGATTGGCGGCGTGCTGATCATTCTTATGGGGGTCCTGCTTATGCTTGGCAAGCTGGATATGTTGGCAGCAGTTATTTCATGAAATATTTCACGGATTTGTAAACAGGAGGTTTATCATGATGAAAATTTCTTATAAAAAGTTTGGAGCGTTTGCGGCAACAGCCGTTTTGGCAGGGATTCTGGCGGGATGCGGATCCGGTATGAATGCGGATGCAAATGACATGGCCCGCCCCGCAGCGATGCAGCAGGAAAAGGCAGCCGGCCGCACACAGAATTTTATGGATGCAAAGGATGCGGATTTCATGCTGACCGATGTAAATGGAAAGGAACACAGACTTTCCGATTACAGGGGGAAAAAGGTGTATATCAAGTTCTGGGCTTCCTGGTGTTCTGTATGTATGGCTACGCTGGCTGATACGGATATGCTGGCGGGAAGTGACGATAAGGATTTTGTCGTTCTTTCCGTTGTGGCGCCCGGATTTGGCGGTGAAATGAAAAAAGAGGATTTCGTAAAATGGTATAAAGGTCTCGGCTATAATAATCTCCCCGTGCTTCTTGACGAAGGCGGCGCGGTGACGAAGAAATACGGTATTCGTTTCTATCCGTCGGCGGCTCTGATTGATACAGAAGGAAATGTGAAGATGCTCCGTCCGGGACATATGAACAAAGAATCGCTTGCCATGGAGATGAAGGGGATTTCGTAAAGGAGGATTATGATGAGAACGGCAGGAATTTTAGGAAGTCTTGCGATCATTGCGGCAGCCGGTTTCGGCTGGTATTCGATGGCAATGACTCCATCTTCAGGCAGCGGGGAAAAAGCGCCTGTGGGGGTAAGCCTTGAAGAAAGTATGAAGAAAGAAATGGCGGTGAAAACAGTGAATAAGGAAAATTTACGGGATATGTACCTGGCGGGAGGCTGTTTCTGGGGACTGGAGGAATATTTTTCCCGTGTGGACGGCGTAGTGGACGTGGTTTCCGGTTATGCCAACGGGAAAACGGACAAGACGGATTACGAACATATAGGGCAGACAGATCACGCGGAAACGGTTCATATTTCTTATGATGCTTCCAAAGTTTCCTACAGGGATCTGCTGCTTTACTACCTCCGGGTGGTGGATCCTACAAGTGTGAACCGTCAGGGAAATGACCGCGGGCGCCAGTATCGGACAGGCATTTATTACACCACTGATGAAGAAGGGGCGGTGGCCCGGGAAGTACTTGATGAAAAGCAGAAAACACTTTCCGGTAAAATCGCTATCGAGGTGGAACCGCTCCGTCATTTTGTGCCGGCGGAAGAGTACCATCAGGATTATTTAAAGAAGACCCCCGGCGGTTACTGCCATATCGATGTAAGCAGGGCGGCGGATCCCGTGATTGACGGTTCCCTGTACCCGAAGCCTGACGAGGAAACCCTCCGCAGCCTTTTAACGGCAGATCAATATGCTGTCACGCAGGAAGGTATGACGGAAAGAGCTTTTTCCAATGAATATTTCGATAAATTTGATCGCGGCATTTATGTAGATGTGGCGACGGGAGAGCCGCTTTTTTCCTCCCGTGACAAGTTCGAGTCGGGCTGCGGCTGGCCGAGTTTCACGAAACCGATTTCTGCCGATGTGGTAAATTACAAAGAAGACCTGAGCTATAATATGCGGCGTACAGAAGTGCGGAGCCGTATGGGAGAATCCCATTTGGGGCATGTGTTTGATGACGGTCCCCGGGACAGAGGCGGTCTCCGGTACTGCATCAACAGCTTGGCGATCCGGTTCATTCCCGAAGCGGATATGGAAAAAGAAGGCTATGGTTATTTGTCCGGCGTTTTATAATTTTAAGAAATATTTTTGACTAAACCGTGCCTTGCGGTATAATATATAAACTGGTAAAGCAGTTATACTTAAAAGGCAGGGTAAAAATATGCAGATGATCGATTTGTCCGGCGTCAAGGACTTCAATGCCGCTCGTTTTCTCATTTATTGGCTGGTAGCGACAGTCATTGCCATTCTCGTGGCATACAATATCGACCCTCAGAAAAAGCTGGTCTGGTTCAGACAGCGCAGTGACAACGGGTTCATGGTCCGCCGCGGCTGGTTTGGGAATTTCAGCCTGCTCGGCGTCCCCCGTTCCAAGATGGGCTTTGCCATTACGGCAGGTATTTTCATCGGGGCGGGTATTGTGTGGGCGCTGCTTATCTTTATGATTCTTCCGGTACTCGGCTATCATGTGTAAGCCTTGTTTTTCCTTATTAAGTAAATATGTTTTCTGCGTATGGCACAGGGGCAGGAAATAGTATCGGACCTGGTATTTTCCGGGTCCGTTTTTTGTAAGGCTGTTTATTTGCGGAGAGAGATTTATGACAAGCACGGAAACAATTTTTAAGGAACTTTTTGCAGGGGTTATGGAGATGTCAGATCCTGCTGTCTGGACTATGTTCGCCATCGGCGGGATTCTGATCTGGCTCGGAGTGAAAAAGGATTATGAGCCGGTGCTCCTCTTTCCTATGGGAGTGGGCTGTATATTGGCAAATATACCGGGGCATTTTGCCGTTATCCCGGTGGGAGGCGGGGAGCCGGGCTTTTTGCAGGTTCTTTATGAAGCGGGAATTGCCAATGAGATGTTTCCTGTCCTGATTTTTGTGGCGGTAGGCGCGATGTGTGATTTTACGCCGCTTATCCGACAGCCTTATGTCATGCTTTTTGCGGCAGCGGCCCATTTAGGTATTTTTGCAGCGGCGCTTCTGGCATCAGCTTTTGGATTTCCTTTCAACCAGGCGGCGGCGATTGGCATCATCGGCGCGGCGGACGGTCCGACGACGATTTTTGTGGCGCAGAAATTTGCTACAGAACTTCTGGCGCCCCTCACGGTGACGGCATTCTGCTATATGTCCCTTGTCCCGATTATCCAGCCGCCTATTATCAGACTGCTGACGACAAAGCGTGAAAGACGTATCCGTATGGCATATAAAGAAGAAAAGCCCGTGTCCTGGACAGCACGTTTCCTTTTCCCTTTCATGGTGGTGCTTTTTGCAGGTATTCTGGCTCCTATTTCCGTACCGCTCATTGGCGCGCTCATGTTCGGCAATATGCTGAAAGTATCGGGCGTTGTGGATTCTCTGGCAAGTACGGCACAGAATGAACTCGCCAATCTGGTGACGCTCTTTCTCGGCATTACGGTAGGCGCTACGATGACGGCGGAAAATATCCTTACCCTTGATGTCCTGAAAATCCTTATCCTCGGTGCGGCGGCGTTTATTTTCGATACGGTGGGCGGCGTGCTTTTTGCAAAGCTGGCAAATCTCTTCCTCAAGCAAAAACTGAATCCTATGATCGGCGCCTGTGGTATTTCCGCGTTCCCCATGTCGGGGCGCGTTGTTGCCAAGATGGCTTTGAAAGAAGATCCTTCCAATTTCATCATCCAGCACGCCATGGGCGTCAATGTGGCGGGACAGGTCGCTTCCGTCGTCGCCGGCGGCCTTGTGCTTGCTCTTATTCCCGTTTTGTCATAAAGGAGGAACTATGTCAAGTTTGGACGCTTCCGTTTATCTTCTGGTTATCGCATATCCCCTGCTTTTCGTGGTGATGGCTGTTTTTATGGGGCTGACCTATCTTTTGCGAAGAGTATTTCCCGGAGACTGAAGAAGCGGGATTTCCTTCCGGCCGCGGTTTGCGGGGAGGGAGAAAAAGTTTTATACTGTACCTATGTGAAAATAATTCTCTTTTAGGAGGCAGAAATGAAAGAAACATACAGCAGAAGCAAATCCGTCTGGCAGCGGATGAATGCCCGTGAGCGCAAGGCCGCCATGGCATACGGTGAAAAATACAAGGCGTTCCTTGATACGGCACGCACGGAAAGACTGGCGGCAGCGGAAATTATCCGCCGTGCGGAAGAAAAGGGATTTAAACCTGTCTATACCATGAAGTCGCTCAAAGCGGGAGACAAGGTATATTGGAACCAGAAAGATAAATCCGTTATTTTAGCGGTGATTGGGAAAGAACCCGTCCATGAAGGCATCAAAATCGTAGGATCCCATATTGATTCGCCCCGTCTGGATCTGAAAGCCAATCCGGTTCATGAACAGGACGGCATTGTGTACTTCCGTACCCACTACTACGGCGGGATTAAGAAATACCAGTGGACCTGCATTCCGCTGGCGCTCATCGGCGTGGTATTCACGAAAGACGGTAAAAAAGTGGATATCAATATCGGACTGAAAGACAGCGATCCGGTTTTCTATGTATCCGACCTGCTTATCCATATGGCGCAGGACCAGATGAAAAAGACTTTGGCGGAAGGGATTACCGGAGAACAGCTCCAGGCTGTCGCGGGTACTCATTCTGAAGAAGGGCAGACACCGAAAGACGCCATCATGACGCTTTTGAAAAAGGAATACGGAATTGAAGAGGAAGACTTCGCCGCCGCTGAATTGGAACTTGTTCCCGCCACAAAGAGCCGCGACGTCGGATTTGACCGTTCCCTCATTGCTTCTTACGGACAGGACGACCGCGTATGTTCTTACGCGAATCTGGAAGCCATCCTGGACGCAAAACCCGGTGTGAAGACCCAGGCCGCTCTTCTTACGGATAAGGAAGAAATCGGATCTTATGGAAATACGGGAATGGAATCTTCCTATTTCGTGAAATTTGTGATGAAACTCCTTGCGCTGCAGGGACAGGAAAGCCTTCTTGATTTCTATGAAACCATGGAAAACAGCGAGATGCTTTCTGCTGATGTGAATTCCTGTCTTGATCCTATGTTCCCGGAAGTTTCTGAAAAAGACAACGCTTCTTTCCTGGGATACGGGGTTAACCTGACCAAGTACGGCGGTTCCCGCGGCAAGGCCGGCAGCAATGATGCCAATGCGGAATTTTTGCAGAAGGTCAGAAAAATCTTTAATGATGCCGGTGTATGCTGGCAAATCGGCGAACTGGGAAAAGTCGACCAGGGCGGCGGCGGAACAATTGCTTTCATGATGGCGAACTGGGGGGCAGAAGTGGTAGACTGCGGCACGTCCATGCTGTCCATGCACGCTCCCTGCGACCTGCTGTCCAAGGCGGACGCTTACGAAACGTACCTGGCGTACAAGGCATTCTTTGAAAGCAGGTAAGGAAAAGAGGGAATCATCGTCTCGAAAGGGGCGGTGATTTTTTCGTGGGAAAAAATATAATAGAGTCGTGATGAAAAAATGGATGTCATTGAAAAGTGAGGGTTTAATGAACATCATCGGAAATACTTATACATGATGGTTAATTATTAATCTACAATGGAAAATGTAAATGTGTGGAAGATGTGGTTGTAAGGCATTGTATGATTTGATAATGGATATAGGGGGGAGATAAATGCATTAAAGTTTAGCATTTACTGCAAGGGTCAAAATGAAAAAACATTTTTATCTCCATATCTTTTAATATGGAAACATATGCGTATATATGGAAGAAGACGGTTATATCTTATCGGAAGTGCTATAATGAGGAAGCACTATGAGTTATATGTCAGGCAGGTGGCTTATGAAGAAAAAGATTTTGATAGCGGTGTTGGTGTTGGGAATAGCTTTTTCAAATGTAACAATAGGGACGGCGGGTAAAGATATGCCTGCGGGGGGAGATACTTTTTCTGTACAGGAAAAGTTGCCTGTAAAATTTACGCAATATTTTTCAGATAGGGCAGGAAAAGATGCAGAGGCAGCATCAGAAAAAAATGTTATTCCTACAGGGCGGCAGATGAATTAGTGTATAGGCGTCCGGGGAATGAAGGAATTTATATGCTTCGGGGATTGGTAGCAATAAATCAGCATAAATATAAGCAGGCAATTAAGGATTATACTAAAGCTATAGAATTGAATCCTGATTCCGCACTGGCTTATTATGCAAGGGCGACCGCATATAGTTTGGAAGAGGATTTTTATGCAGCAGAACAGGATTACAATAAAGCGTTGAAAAAGAATCCTGAACCGGAAATGAGGGGGCATATCTTATTGGGGCGAGGGGTTGCTTATGTGCAACTCGGGGAGACAGAATCTTGTCTTAATGATTTTGATGAAGCGTTGAAGTATCTAAAAGGAGAAGAAAAGGGAAAGGTCTATAGCAAAAGAGGACTTGCGTATCTGCTTCTTGGCGAGATGGATAAGAGTTATGTTGATTTTGAGAAGGCATTATCTATTAACACCAAGGATGTAATAGCGCTTATATCGATTGCTGATCTGCAGTGGTTGCATTACCATGCACCGGAAAAAGCATTACCTTTTCTTGACAGGGCGGTGGCAGCGGACTCATCTAATCTTCTTGCTTGGATGAAAAGAGGCAAAGTACTTCTGGATTTGCATGAGGATGAAAAAGCATTGACGTCTTTTAACAAGGGGCACGTGGTTGGAGAAACAGATGGGATTCCTTATTTATTACGAAATATGTATTATATGCAGCATAGAAGATTTACCGATGCGAGAAATGATTTAACGCATTTGATTTCCATTTATCCGAATAATGCGTATTTCTATTCGAAGCGTTGTGATGCGAGTATGAAGTTGCATGATTTTGGCGGGGCATTGGAAGATATAAGAAAAGCGATAGCATTGGAGCCGGATAAAGGATACTATTACATGATGCTTGGGCTTGTATACAGCCAGACAGAACGGTATGATGAAGCGATTACTGCGTTTGAAACGGCAATTGCAAAGGGGCATAAAAAAGCAGATGTGTACAATAACTTGGGATATGTTTATAAATTGAAAGGGAATTATCAAAAGGCGTTGGGCATACTGAATAAAGCTATAGAAATGGATCCCGGTTATGGAGAAAGTTATCGCTCTCGGGGAGAAGTGTATGCGGAAATGGGGGAATACGAAAAGGCGGTGGCAGATATTACGGAATTTTTAAAAATTAATCCCAATATTGCATCAGCACTTCTCATGCGTGCAGGTTTTTACGATAAGTTGGGAAAGAAGGAATGGGCAGAAAAAGATCGAAAAGCGGCTGCATTGGGTAAAAAGGATGGAATATATGTGTTCTCTCCGAAGAATGACTAGTTTTTGATTCAAGCGGTATCTGTAGATTGGGGATGCAGCAGAAAGGTAAGAAATAGGTTCTAAATAGAGGGCAATAAGTTCTCAATTGCTTTATATGGAATGACTAATATGCCTTAATGAGGATAATTTTATACGAAGGATAGCAGCGCAGGAGGAATCAGAATGGATGAACATCAGTCCGGCGTAAAGCTGGGAGAAGCGTTGGAAGCAAAAAAAGAACTTGATGCAAAAGCGCAGAAAATACTTGAGGAGAAGGAAGCGGACTCCCGTATGAGGACATATACGGGACCGTTAGGCAGGGCGGTAGCCGTACTGCTGTGCGTGTGGACGGCATTCCAGCTGTATTTCACGACCATCGGAGCAATCAGTGCCGTCAATCTGCGGGCGATCCACTGTATCTTTCTTCTTGTTTTTACATTTTTATTATTTCCGACGTTTAAAAAAGAAACGCGGAAAAGAAAGCTTCCGCCCCTTTGGGACGTGGCGTTTATCCTTTGTTCCGCAGGCAGTCTCCTTTATCTCATTTTGAATTATACCCGTATCGCCCGGACGGGAGGACGTATTTCCGATATGGAGGCAGCCATTGCCTTAGTCGCGGTGGTTTGTGTTTTTGAAGCGGCCCGGCGGGCATCGGGAAATCTGGCGGTACTTGCGGGAATTTTTCTTGCGTATAATTGGTTCGGCGCGTACCTGCCCGGCTATCTCGGTCATAACGGTTTCACTTTGAAGCGCGTGCTGATTACCCAATTCTGGGGAACGCAGGGCATTCTCGGCACGGGCATCGGCGTTTCGGCGACTTATATATTTCTTTTTGTCGTTTTTGGCGCGTTTCTGAAATATTCGGGCTTTTCCAAATTCATTAATGATTTTTCGCTGACCCTTGTGGGAACGACTTCCGGCGGTCCCGCGAAGGTGGCGGTCATCGCGTCGGGCCTTATGGGGATGATTAACGGTTCTGCCATTGCCAATGTGGCGACGACGGGGACGATTACGATTCCGCTCATGAAACGGACAGGGTATAAAAGCGAATTTGCAGGCGCCGTAGAAGCGGTGGCCTCTACCGGCGGACAGTTTACGCCGCCGATTATGGGGGCGGTCGGTTTTGTCATGGCGGAGTTTTTAAACCTGTCCTACACCTATGTGGCACTGGCAGCTGTCACACCGGCATTGCTCTACTATATCGGCCTGCTTCTGGCGGTTCATTTTGAAGCGAAGCGGCTCGGACTTTCGGGAATCGCCAGGGAAAATATTCCCGATGCATTGTCGGTGATAAAAGAACAGGGACATCTTGTCCTTCCCCTGGTGAGCCTTATCGGGCTGATGTTTACGGGATTCACGCCGCTTTATGCAGCCGTTATTTCCATTTTTATCACTGTGGCGGCAAGCTGGCTCCGTAAAGAAACAAGAATGACAGGAGATAAGATTATTGCCGCTGTTATTGAGGGGGCGCGGAGCGCCGTTTCCGTAGGGGTGTGCTGCGTCATCATCGGCGTCATTATCGGTACAGTCACACTGACATCCATGGGACTCCACATGGGCTACCTTATTTTGTCTCTTCTGCAGGATAATCATGTGTACCTTGCCGGTTTCCTTGTCATGATCATGTCCGCTATTCTGGGGATGGGCGTTCCCGGCGTTGCGGCGTATGTCATTGTCCAGGCGGTTGCTGTTCCTGTCCTTATCAAGGCGGGGGTGCTGCCTCTTATCGCCCACATGTTCTGCCTGATTTATGCCTGCCTTTCCAATATCACGCCGCCTGTGGCCATGTCAGCCTATGTGGCATCTGGGATTGCAGGTTCTGATCAGACGAAGACGGGACTTATGGCGGTGCGTCTCGGGCTTATCGGTTTTATTATTCCTTTCTTTTTTCTGGATAATCCCGTTCTTCTCATCGGTGTCGATCCGGCGGCGACCGCAGTGGAAACCCTTTGGGCTGTTTTCAGCGCGGCGGTGGGGACGTTTGCCCTCGTCGGCGCATTGGAAGGCTGGATTCTATGCAAGTGCGGATGGGCGGAACGGATTGTACTTTTCATTGCTTCGCCGCTTCTCCTTTTTCCCGGAACGATGACAGACTTTGCCGGATTTGCAGGGATTGCCGCGGTTATAGGATTCCAGTTCCTGCAGCGGAGAAAAGAAACTTGATTTCCCCTGACACAGGGGTATACTTATGATAATCATTTATTTTCTGCAGCATGGGAGGATGGAAAAATGAACATGAAGCATTTGAAAAAAGCGGCGGCAGTTTCACTGGCGGCTTTAGCCGCAGCAGGGATGATAGCAGGCTGTGGCGGAGAAAAGAAAGCATCGGCGCCGTCATCACAGCCGGCAGCGCAGACGGTGAAAATTAATTTTCCGACGGCCGGCGCGTCAGGCGCCCTGTATGCGGTGGGGGCGGCAATCACCAATATGTGGAACAATAACGTTCCCGGTGTGCAGGCAGCGAGCCAGGCTTCCGCAGGCGGAATTGCCAACCTGAATATGGTCTCCGACGGCGAAGCGCAGGTGTCCATCGCTATTTCCAGCAATGTGTACCAATGTCTCAACGGGACGGACAGTTTCAAAGATCATCCTTATAAAGATTTGAAAGTGATTGCCGGTCTTTACATGAATCCGAACCAGGTGGTGGTCACTGCCAAGTCGGGCATTCAGACTTTGGCTGATGTAAAAGGAAAGCATTTTGCCGTGGCATCGGCAGGCTCTTCCGTATATAACGAAAGTAATGCCCACTTCACCGCGGCGGGACTGAAATTTCCTGATGACATCCAGGCGGAGTACATTACCTTTACCGATGCGGCCGATATGCTTCAAAACGGTTCCATTGACGGCGCATGGATCATGAGCGGCGCGCCTGCTTCCGCCGTTACCCAGGCTTTAACCGGCGGCGCACGCCTGGTAGATATTGATGATCAGCTCGTGAAAGACCTGAAAGCGAAATATCCCTGGTATGCAAGTTATACCATCAAGGCGGGTACCTATCCGAATCAGGACAGAGACGTCCGTACCACAGCGGTTAAAATGGTTATGTTCACCCGCGGGGATATGCCGGAAGATGTGGTGTATAATCTGACGAAGGCACTCTGGGAACATATCGACGAACTGGGGCAGGCACAGAAGAACCTGAAAGGCCTCAAGCCGGAAGACGCGGTGAAAGATATCGCAGGCGTGCCGCTCCATCCCGGCGCTGAAAGATACTACAGGAAAATCGGTGTATTGAAATAAGTAATAGAAAGAAAACATCGTCTTTACAGGGGCGGTGTTTTTCTTTTGAGAATGTCCGGTGAACATGTACCGGCAGCGAGCATTCTCATTATGACACTTTTCGTTCCCCATTGTTGGTGACGTGCTTTCCCAAAATCGTCATTCTGAACGGGGGCAAGAATGCTTTGTGGGAAGGATGGGGAAATAGAACAGCGACACAGAGTGAAGAATCTATTACCCGGATGGCATCTTCCCGCTTTCCCCACCACGGTAATAGATCCTTCGCTCGTGCTCAGGATGACGCTTAACGTTTTCCATCATAGTGATGCTTAATGTTTACCCTCATTATGACGACTTCCATACCCCGTCATTCAGAGCGGACACAGGAATGCTTTGTGGGAAGGATGGGAATCAGCAATGTGTCACAAAGCGAAGAATCTGTTACCTTGATGACGTTTTACCGTTTTCCTTGCTACGGCAGCCGATTCTTCGCTAATATACATAATGGTGCCTCCTGCCATGTCAGTCCTGTGACTGCTGCCCTTTGCTAAAGAAAGAGGGGCGCTCAAATTTAAAATATTTTCACCAAAACTATTGACAAGAAAATCTCTATTCGCTAAAATAATCACAATATTTAAAAGTGCTGACGGAAAAAAGTAAATTTCCTTACCCGGCGCAGAGAACCGATGGATGGTGAAAATCGGTGCGGGCAGGAAGTCGAAGTTCTTTCCCGAACTGCTTTGCTGAAATAACAGTAGGCATTGCCGGAGTGGCTCACGTTAAGCGGCTGAGAGTTGATCTGATGAAGTAGGGTGGTACCACGGAATATCCGTCCCTTGGTTGCCGCCTTTTTTGTTTCTTTTTCATCAGGTAAACAGGGTGGTACCGCGATGAGTCCCGTCGTCCCTTGCAATTGGCAGGGGACATTTTTTATAGGATAGAAGTGCAGTAGAAAGAGAGGGCTCTCAAATGAAAAAATGGATGAAACTTACAGCAGCGGCAGTGGTGGCAACAGCTTTACTCTATGGATGCGGAGGAAGCGGTGGCGGAGAAAAGAAGACAGATGACGGGAAGAAACAGATTGCTGTGGTGCAGGTGATGCAGCATGGTTCTCTTGATGCGGCCAATCAAGGATTCCTTGACGGCTTGAAGGAAAGGGGCTACGGAGCGGACAAAATTTCAGTAGACCAGCAGAATGCCCAGGGAGACCAGTCAAATTTAAAGACCATTGCGTCCCGTTTCAAGGCCAATCGTCCCGATCTTATCTGTGCGATTTCCACACCTGCCGCACAGGCGGTAGCCAATGAAATTCATGACCTGCCCATTATCGGGTGCGCCATTACCGATTTTGAAACGGCGAAACTGGTAAAATCGAATAGCCGGCCGGAAACGAACGTGACCGGCGTCAATGACCGCGGCCCTGTAGAGAAGCAGGTGGATATGGGACTTAAGTTCCTTCCCATGGCGAAACGCCTCGGACTGATTTATTCCTCCAGTGAAGTGAACAGCCAGATCCAGGCGGACCAGGCGAAAGCCCATGCGGCATCCATCGGCCTTGCCGTGGTGGAACGGACCGTTTCCTCTGTCAATGACATCCAGCAGGCAGCGGAATCCATGGTAGGTCAGGTGGATTTCATCTATGTTCCTACGGATAACGTGATCGCTTCTTCCATTCCCACTTTAGTAAAGGTGACAGATCCTGCGAAGATTCCCGTATTCGTAGGTGCGGACAGCATGGCGAAAGACGGCGCGCTCGGCTCGCTCTCCGTAGATTTCTACAAGTCCGGCGTACAGGCAGGACACATGGCGGCGGATGTGCTTGACGGGAAAATCAAAACACAGGACACTGCCGTAGAGGACCCTGAAGTGCTGGAAGTCATCATCAATAAAAAATCGGCGGAAACTTTGGGACTTGTGATTCCTGAAGAATATAAGAATGCGAAGATGGTGGGATAAAGCAAAAGTGGAACGGGAAAATAAAAAACGGATACGATATGCGGAATGATCAATCCGGCATAAAGCATTTTCTGTCCCATGTCACAAAGATTTGGTATTTCAAAAAAATTTTACAGACCGGTGATTAAAAGAGAGTTGTGAATGATTTCTCATTCCCACAGCTCTTTTTTGATGGACACATAATATCAGGAATAAGGAATTGAAACCGAAGAATACAGCTTGGCTTTCAAAATCGGGAATCTTATATTCTGTTATACACAGCACATTCAAATACAATGGCGGTGTTGTACAAAACTTGATTTTGATTACAGATCCTTACTATTAAGGAATAAATAAATTATGTATTGTCACCAAGTGATAGAAATATATCGGCTTTGCACGGAGCCATATGGCGGATAATGAAATATTTTATGCAAGGGGACGATTTTCAAGCGGGGAGGAAACATATAAAGTCTTTTAAAGGTATGCCACCAGGACAAATAATATATGTCGGAAGATATTAAAGTTTAAAAGTCCCAATGAAGTATTAAAAGAGTATCTGTCCAGGGTAGCATAAAAAGCGTTAGGTTTAAAACTATTTTCTAAGGGTGTGTCACAAATGTTTGATTACTATAGATTCATTGATTCATTAACAATGAACTTCACTTGATTAAATAAAATATAAATGATAAAATAAATAAAAATTAAAAATTAAATAAAAGGTCATACAAAAGCCGAAAGGCTGAGTGCGGGGAATCCGGTTAGAATCCGGAACTGTCCCGCAACTGTAGAGGGAGTTTTGCGGCTGTAAGCCTTTCACAGAGGAGCCGCAGGATAAGGAACTGAGTCAGAGTGCCACCTGCTTTCTATGAGATTGGCGTAACTTGCGAGGTATAAGTTAATGCATAGGAAGCTGGTGCTGTATTTTTAATATGGCAGAAGTCTTCTATGTATCTTTCTTATGCCTCGTTTTATAAATTTGTGGTATGAGCGTACCATAAGTTAAAAATTAAAAATAAATTTTTTGTGTGCGGGGAAATGCCGCGGAAGCGGTGCATATCTTTTTTATATTCTTTTGGTCATGAGGAGAATCAGGATGAAGAAGACATTGGTAATGGCGGCTGCAGCAGTTTTAACCGGAAGCATGGCATACCCTTCGCTGGCAGAGGAGTATGTTTTTGAGATGGCGCCCGTTGTTGTCACAGCGAATCGCATGAATGAAAATTTGGTGGATGCCAGGGCCGATATCAGTGTAGTTACGAGCCGGCAGATTGAAAAACTCCATCTGAATACCGTGGAAGATGCGCTGCGTACAGTTCCGGGGACACAGTATCTGAATTATGGCGGAAATGGATTGAATGCCAATTTAAGCGGGATCCGGATTAATGGGAGTAAGGATATTATACTGCTTGTGGACGGTGTACGTGTAACAGATTTCAACGGCGCGAATAATTCAGGGTATATGTATTCTTCTCTGCTGAATAATATGGACAATGTCGAACGTATCGAAGTGCTGCGCGGCAGTGCCGGCGCGTTGTATGGAAGTGGCGCCAAAGGCGGTGTGATCAATATCATCACCAAGAATCCCGGGGAAAAGAAAACGACCGTGGATATAGCCAGAGGAACCGGCGGACGGGAAATATATAAGCTGACCACTATGGGGAGAGTAGGGAAGTTTTCCTACATGGCCTATTATGACAAACTGCTGATAGGTGATACCAAATCCGGTGACGGAAGGCTATGGCCCGGGCACACCCATACCTTATCGGACGGAGTGAAATTTGCTTATGATTTTACAGATAAACATTCTCTTTCCTTAAGTTATGACAAAATGAAGTCAAGATATAGAGGATATGATTTTGTGTATTCAAACCGGTATCATGGCGATTATAAGTCCGATATGCTGACTCTGCAGGATAAGATATCCATCGGGAAGCATTGGGATAACCAGTTTACTTACCGCCGGAATAAAGTAAAGACAAATTATTTTCAGGATTATGACATGAATGCGCAGTCCAATTGGGGGATAAGCAGCGACTATACTTATGACATCATCGGCGAGCAGGTGAGCTTCCATGATGAATGGAACCGACTGACTTTTGGTGTGGATTATTCAAAGGGAAGGGACAATGTTCTTCGGGCGGCAGGATTTGACGTAAATGGGAATCCGGTCAAAACGAACCACTGGTATGAAAATTATTCTTTTTATATACAGGAAGATTGGAATTTCTTGCCCCGGTGGTCTCTTTCCGGAGGCCTGCGGCATGACCGCCCTGAGACAGATCAATACACTGCCGATTTTTCCAGTCATACATCCAAAAGCTATCGTTTGAGCTATGAAATTACACCTAAGGATACAGTGTATGCGGGACGCAATGATTTCTACATTCTGCCGGGGCTTGATGTTCTTTATATTCCCCAGTATGGAAATGCCAAGGTCAGACCTGCTTATGGATATACGGATACCGTCGGCTACAGCCATGTATTCAGCGATAAGACCATGTTTACCTTTAACTGGTTCAGAACAAAAGATGAACAATCTATCGGATATGATACTTCATCAAAAAAATATAAAAACTTTAATCAGGGTGTTTCAAGAGGATGGAATGCCCAGCTGATTTCGCAGATCGGGAGTAAATGGAGCGCCAATGTAGGATGGGCGCATTTGTACTCCAATGTTCCCGGGGATAATTTTTCTCTCGGATATTCGCCGAAGGATAAACTGACCTTTGACGTGATTTATCATAATAAGAAGTTCACCGGTGGTTTGGACGGATTCTATTTTATCCGGAGAAAGAACCCGGCAAACAGTGAGCTGAAAGGATGGCCGGATGACAAATACGGCATTTATAACCTGAGCTTCAATTATGAACCGAGAAAAGATTTTAATTTCTATCTGAAAATCAATAATATTTTCGATAAACTTTGGGCGGAGCATACAGATGTCATCTGGAGCGACCATACGCCGGGAACATGGTATTCCATGCCAGGGCGCACATGGCTGTTCGGCGTGAAGATGGAAGTGTAAGGCATAGATCGTTGTAGTGGAGAAAAGGCGGGATAATGATGAAATATGTGTATGGCAGAAAAAAGTGGCTGGCAGCCGGTATAGCAGCATTGCTTATTAGCGGAGCTGGAGCAGTTTCGGATGTGCTGGCGGCGCCGGTTTATACTTCCGGAATCACGACCAAGGCAAAAAAAGATAAGGCAACTTTCGGAAGTGCCTATAAAGTGGAAAACGGTGTTAATCAGTATAATCTGGAAGACGGATCAAAAATCAGTATCCACGGCACTTATCACGCTGAGGGTATTACGCCGGGGAAAGGAACGACATCCGTTGTCACCGTGGGTGACGGGACAGGAACGCTGTCCATTGATACTTCCAGCAGCGAAGCAGGAAATTCGCAGGGGGCGGGGATTCTCGCATCTGACGGGAGCCGGCTGACCATAAACGGGAACCTGCAGATTAAGACTTACGGAGGCAGCTGTTTTGCCGACGGTATTTACATGATGCGTGCTGGCACCGGTACGGGAGCCAAAGCGAACATTACTGTTAACGGCAACGTATATATAGGGGATCCGGCAGCCGTTGGGGAACCGCCGGATTCTTCTTCCCAGGACGCGAAATGGGGAGTCAATGCGGCGGAAATACATGGCGGTTATGGGCCGGACGGCCATGTTCCGGGATGGGCGGATGAATATACCGGTGCCCGCTGGCAGCCGACCGGGGTCGATGTGGATATGTCGGACGGCAGCTCCATTGATCTCAACGGCGATGTGTACTTGGCTGTCCGCGGAGCTGCCATGAAGACAGACCCTTATTATAAATCTGCCGGCATGGATGACTATGATATCGCCGTTATTAATGCCAATAAGGGGAATGTGACCATAGTGACGCCATCAAGCACGGGAGAAAGTTTTTATTCCCTTGCCAGTTACGGCGGCACTATCAATGTGAATATGGCAGGGGCGGATGCGGCTTCCCATAAAGTGAATATCAAGGGGAATATCATTGCCATGCGGGATGATAAAGACCACAACGGACAGCCTTACTTTTTCCAGAATGGCCGTATCAATCTGGCTTTGGCAAACAGTGATTCCCAATGGATCGGTGTGGTGGACAACAGCGGATCTGATCAGGCAGGAGAAGTAAATCTCTGGCTGCAGAACGGAGCCGTATGGAAACACAGCTCTCCATCGCGGACCAATGGGCTTCAGGTAGAAAAAATGCCCCAACCGAGCGTATTCCACTATGGGAAATATGACGGAGTATCCCATGTGAACCAGTTGGTGGGCGGAAACTCCGCCGATAAGGCAGGCATCATTTATCCTGAAGAAGTATCGGAAATCCACGTGACGAATTATAGCGGACATGTCAAAGTTATTTATACTCACGAGGGAGATGGCGGTACGACCGCATCTTACCGCGGAGGCGATTTCCGGATAAAGAAAGCAGCTGCCGGTTCGGGAATTGTTGTATCCACTAATAACGCAGGTATTGATATGAATAATGATGATGCTGTATGGAAAGCATTGAACGCGGTGGCGGGGAAGATATATTATGAGGGATCCGTGGACGGCGAGAGTAATCTGGCGGGTAAGGCAGAAATCGCGGAAGGGCTGACCGCGTCATCAGCATCTGCCAAATTAGCGGATATGAAGTATAAGAAAGACAACCACGGGCAGGGATATGTAGAAAAAGGATCAGCACCGAACCCGAATCCGAATCCAAACCCGAATCCGAATCCAAACCCGAATCCGAATCCGAATCCGAACCCGAATCCACCGACACCACCGGTTCCACCGATTGTCCATGGGGATAATGAGACGGCGCTGATGAAAGGTGGACGCAGCGTGCTGACTGATTCCGCTTTGGAGTGGAGAGATGACGCCATGCAGGGGATGCTTCGTTTGGACATGCTCCGCTATCGAAGCGGCATGGAGGGTGCATGGGGAAGAGTTTATGGCGGCAGATGGAAATATGACGGAAACGGTATCGGAATAAAAGAAAACTATTGGGCAGGCGAAGCCGGGTACGACCGCCGTTACCCCAATAACTGGCGTGCAGGTATATCTCTGGATTACAGAGATGGAAAGGGCAAGTATGATTTTGGCGGAAGAGGCGACAGCAAACTGTATGCCCTGTCGCTCTACGGCTCGAAAGATCTTGCCCGGGGCGCCTTTGTGGATATGATCGTCAAAGGGGGTTATATAAAGAATAAGTTTACCCTGTATGACAGAGGAAGAAATCAGTTTACGGGATCATCTACCGCCAGAGGTTACAGTGTGGCAGGGAGATATGGAAAGCGCTTCGGAACGGGAGATTTCTACTGGCAGCCGCAGATCCAGTTCACCTGGGCGCATTTGGAACCTGATGAATACGATGTTTCCAATAAAAGCGCCATGATGACTGTGAAGGGGCAGTCTTTTGACAGTTATGTGGCGAGGGCAGGTATTGAAGCAGGACGTATCGGTTCTTTCGGTGATCTGTATGTAAGAGCGGGAATTGCCCATGAATTCGGCGGCAGAATTAAAGCGTCCTATTCCGCTGCTGACGGCGGTACTAAGGAAACCAGCTATGATTTAAAGGATACCTGGGGGGAATTAACGGTAGGCGGCACGTATAATCTGTCACCTGTAAGCCGTATTTATATAGATGTGACAAGAGGATTTGGCGGGGACTGGAAACGGGAGTGGCAGCTGAATGTCGGTTTCCGGTGTGAGTTCTGAGAAAGGCGGTGCGGAAATAGTGTGGCAGACAGCAGGTATCGTGACGGTTCCGGCTGCGGTATAATACCCTGCTGCAGGGAAGCGGGGTATATATTTCATATTTCTGAAAAATAGAAAGATGGAGGAGCGGATTATGAAAGAATGTTCGAAATGGAAATCGGGGAAACGGTTTCTGACAGCGGCAATTACATTGTCATTACTCGGTAGTCTTGGTTTGTATAGTCCGGCGGCATATGCCGAAGAAGATTTTGAGGAGTACACTGGCAGCATAACAGGAAAGGAAGATAACGCGTCTGAATATGTTATGGCCCACATAACAAAGGATGGCGGGAAAAATTATAAATTTACCGATGATTCTCTTATAAAAACGAATCAAGGCGTCAAAGTGGGAGATTTGGATTATCCTGTAAATATTGACGCATCAGGGCATGTTTTAAAGTTTTATGGACATGTAAATGACAAACATACCCTTGTTCATGCGGTGGAAGCAAACTCTAAAAAAGGTGTTACTATTACTGCTAAAAAGTTGATTATTGACGCAGGGAATACAAAGAGTCGTGCTGAAGGAATCAGCGTAGGCGGGCAGAACGGAACGAATAAGGATGCGCCGTACAGGCTGACGATTAATGGAGATACGGATATCAGGGCTCATGGTGACACTTATGGGCTGGGCATGTATCTGTGCGGCAATGCGGAAGTTACCGTCAATGGGAACGTGACGATGAATACCCATGATGAAAAGAATCCCTGGGCGGTTTATGTGGAAAAGGATGGCGGCCTCAGCTACTATGGCGGTTCTGCCATCTATGCCGGAAATAATTATAAACTTCAGTTGGGGCCGAAGCTGACCATTAACGGACTGGTGGATCTGAAAGTGAATGCCAATGGTGCATTTGCCAATGGCGGGCATTCGGACATTTATCTCCGCGGCGGAAATATAGAAATCAATAAAGATAATACCAAAGGATATTATGCGCTTCTGGCAGAGTGCGCCACTACCACGATGAATATGGAACGGGATGAAAATAAGGTGCCTGTCAGAGCCGGGAGCGCCAAAGTTACGATAAAAGGGAATATAGGCGCATCTGCCGGCGCGATCAATGTGAATGAGCCGGAGACTTATAGCCGCACGAATCTGGGGTTGGCTACGCCCGATTCCAGCTGGACGGGGATTGCATATAATGCGTTCAAGGATGAAGGAAATGAAGTCAGCGGCACACTTTATGGCAGCGATGAAATCATAAAGAAAACATTTTTTGGGGAAATTAATCTGTGGCTGCAGAATGGTGCCTCCTGGACGAATGAAGCCTGGGGCGAACCGCCTGATGCTTATTACGGAGAGGATTTTTCGGAAAGCCATCTGAAACGGCTGGTCGGCGGGGAAAGCGCCGATAAGGCGGGTCATATTTTCCAGAAACCCGGAGAGGATGAAGACAGCGAAGGTATTAATATCCGCGTAGACGATTATAAGGGGTTTACAAACGTATACTACGGGCATAAGGATGAAAAACCCACGGATATCCTCGGCGGGACTTTTACCGTGACTAAAGCGCAGACTGGATCGGGAATTACTCTGATTACCGACAGCAAGGGTCTTAATGTGGATTCGTCCAAAGCAGCAGATAAGAATCTGGCCAGTGAGACATTGAATGCGTTGGCGAATAAGCTGTTTTACACTGCGTATAAAAATGGGGAAACCAATCTTACGGGCAAAGTGGAAATCGCCGAAGGACTGACGGCTTCCAGCCTGTCCAAACGCATAGAGAATGTGACGTTCAAGGAATCCAATGGTCAGGGGCAGTACCTCTATACACCGGCTTCGGATATTCCTGAAGAACAGACAGAAACAGCATTTACCGATACTATCACCGGCGTAAAGGCCAAAGACATGAAATATGTCAATACCGGTGTACGTAAAGAAGACGGTACATATAAATTCACAAAGGATTCTGAAATTACTGTTGCTGCAGGCGGACCTGCAGTGAATGTGGAAGAGGATGTTATTATCCGGGCTGATGGCAAGACGCTGAAAATGAAGACGGTGGAAGGCAGCGGTACAGTCTACGGAATCAACCAGTCTACTGCGAAGAAAGCAGAAATCACCGCGAAGAACCTGGATGTAGAAGTGACAAGCACATCCCGTGCCGAAGGCATCCATATGGCAAACAGCAATGCAGCTATCCGGCCTGAAATGACAATTAATGGAGATGTGAATCTGAAAGTAAGCGGGACGGCCAATACGCTGGGCGCTTATATCCAGGGAAACAGCAGATTGACAGTTAATGGAAATGTGACAGCCGATGTAGACGGACACAATGGCGGCTTTAGTTATTATGGGGCAACCGGATTATACTCCACCAGTAATATGGGTCCCAATTCCATGGGGGCTGATATCACAGTCAACGGAAATGTAGACCTGAAAGGCAAAGCCCATGGCATTTTTGCCAATGCCGGCGGCAGCAAAGTGACAGTCAACGGCGGCGGCAGCATTGAAGTGGACAAGGCGTCGACAAATCCCTATGCGGCTATCCGTGCAGAAGACGGTGTTGTTAACATGAATGTCAAGCTTGACAGCAGCGGAAATGCCGTAGGAAGCCTTGACAAGAAAGTCAATATCAAGGGAAATCTGGCGGTAACGACCGGTGCAGTTAATGCCGTGGATAAGAAAGGCACTTTGTCCCAGATCAATCTGGGATTGACTACGTCGGATTCTACACTCGAAGGCGTTGTGTATAATGCATTCCCCGATGAAGGGAAGAAAGCAGGAGAGTTGACCTTCAAAGGCGAAGCCAATCTGTTCCTTGCCAACGGTGCCGCATGGACGAATGAAAAGTATATCGATACCGGAACATCCTGGGGCGGCAAAAACTTCGAAGGCAGCCATCTGACAAGACTTGCCGGCGGAGCAAGTGCGGATAAGGCGGGACAGATCTTCCAGAAAGACACAGGAAATATCACCGTAGATAACTATAGCGGTTACACGGATGTGTATTATGCGCACGAAGAAACGGCGCCGAAAACCATGATCGGCGGAGATTTCATTATACGGAAAGCGGCGTCCGGTTCCGGTATTTCCCTCATTACGGATAATAAGGGGCTGAATACATCTTCCAATGCATCTGCGGATAAGAATCTGGTCAGCGAAACACTGAACGCTCTTGCGAACAAACTCTTCTATAAAGCGTATGCAGACGGAGAGAAAAATCTGACCGGTTTTGTAAAAGTTGCGGAAGGGCTGACCAGTTCTGAAGCGGTTCTCAAAACAGGAGATATTACCTTTAAGAATGATAACGGCCAGGGCCGGTATCTCTATACACCGGCGACAGATGAAATTGTTGGGCCGATTACCACATCTGAAGATATAAATGTAACGAGAAAAGCGGAAGCGGACGGGAGTGTCCGGATAGTGTGGACGGAGCCGAATGCAGTTAGTGGGAAGTATGTAAGCACGCTGTACAGTGAAAATAGCACTTCTAAACAGAATCCCATGGTTGTGGATTTGAACGGGCACAACCTGGATTTGAAGGCGAACAGTGCGGGAAAAATTGCTGCTGCCGTTTATGTTGGAAACAACCAGTACATCCATATCAACGGCGGAGTGAATGACAAGTTGTTGATTGAGGCGACAAATACGGATACGCGTGGCTCTAATGGTATCTTCCTTGAGGGGAATTCCCATCTGAATATTAAAGGAAATGTGGAAATATCTAATGTAGTGACTAAAGGAGATGCTGCAGCGGGTATTGCGTTCCAGGGGAAAGATAGTGAAGCGGTAATTGATGGAACCCTGAAGATTACTGATGTATACGGGAAAAGAGGACGCGGCGCCGGAATCAATGCATCGGGGATAGCTGTTACCGGTGAAAAATCTAAAATGACAGTAACCGGACCGGTGTCTATCAGCGGTGTAAAAGGAAGCGGCTTGAAAACAGTGGGAGCCGATACGACGATTTCTGTCGGCGGCGGTACGATTGAGGCGGCAGAAGATGCAGACAAGTCTCATAATTATTATGCTGCCCGTGTGGAAAAAGGAACCATCAATATCAATATGGATGGTAATCAGGCAGGGAAGAAAAAGACCAACATCACAGGCGATATGTTCGTAACAGGACAGTATGGCAAGAAAGTTATTGAGTACAGCGGCGGACAGCTGGTGGATTGGAAAAATGCGGGCAAACTGAATGTGGCGCTGACAGATAATCAATCATCATGGAAAGGTGCCGCGGTTTACGATCAATATACATCTGATTACGGTACCGGCGGGAAAACTGTCCATGATGTAGGCGAATTCAATCTGTGGCTGCAAAATGGAGCGGTATGGACAAACGAAAGGCAGTCTCATGGTACGACGACCACCACGGGGAGTGCCGCGTTTATAGGAAGCCAGATCGCACATTTCCATGGGGATGATGGAGATGCAAAGAAATCTGTTATTTATCAGAAAGATGAAAACCCGATTTTTGTAAATACGTACAGCGGGAAATCGACAATTATTTATGAGCATGATACGACAGCACCGACAGATCCGAACGAAGGATTTGCTATAAAGGGCGGCGATTTCAAAATCACCAATGCGGCTGCTGGTTCCGATATTGTACTCAGAACGAACAATGCAGGTCTGAATACCGCTTCCGACAAGGCGGCGGACAAGAACCTTGTAAGCGGTACTTTAAACAAACTGGCAAATAAACTGTACTATGCTGCTTACACAAAGGGTGAAAAAAATCTGTCAGGCAAAGTGGAAATCGCAGAAGGGCTGACTGCGCAGTCAGTAAGCATGAAAGTAGGAGATATCACCTACAAAGATGCGGACGGGCAGGGGCAGTATCTGTATACCCCGGCTAAAGATGAACCGGCAGGAGGACCGATAAAAACGCCGGAAGTATTCACTCAGGATCGTGTAGCAAAGGCAACGATAGCGGATGTGGTAGGATCTTATGCCAAAAAGTTTGTAGCAGCCGCCTACAATAGTACGTCTGAAAAGGACATGCTTGTGGATATGAAGGGGCATGCATTGACTTTGTCTGCCGATATAGGAGATGAAAAGGTAAAAGCGGCAGGCATTATGGCAGATGGTAAGAATCTGAGCTTTATTAATGGAAAAGAAGGGACACCTATTCACATTACGGCCCGGACAGCCGGTGAAGGAGCCGGTATCATGACAAGAAGCAAGGGAACTGTTTCCATTGCGCATGATATTGTGATTGACAAGGTGGAAGGTGCACAAATGGCTGCCGGGGTAAAGACAACGAACCCGGGAGATAAAATTTCCATAAAGAGCCTGAAAATCGACCAGTCTGTGAAAGCTACAAAGGATACGATGCAGCAGGGAGCAGTGGGTATCAATGCCGGCGGCAACGGAGCTGTAGTGGAAGTATCCGATAAAGTAGACATAGATTTGAAAGGCATCGGCGTCAGAACCGTTGGTGGTACAGCGCGGATAGCAGGCGGCAGGATTGTCACAGACACGGACACGACTAAGTATCATAAAGCATTAGTTTCTGAAAATTCTCTATCCGGCGACAGCAGTATTTCCATGAATATGAATGAGGATAATACTGCCGCAGGGAATCAGAAAGTGGAAATTCTCGGAGATATTAAAACACAGAAATCCAAGAAAACCAGCGGGAAGACAGGTCGTGTATTCCTTGGATTGAATTCAGCAGAGTCTTCGTGGAAGGGAATCACCGACTATGTAGATGACAAGGATTATGACAGTGGCGAAGTAAATTTGTGGCTTGGAAACAGTGCGACATGGACACATGAAAAGACAGCCGCTACAGGGAAACATTTGTCGAGCTCCGTCTGGAACGGCAGCCGTATTGCTGCACTTCATGGAGGCAGTGATGCGTCTCATGCCGGCGTGATTATCCAGAAGGAGAAAAATCCGATCAGCGTGGAAAACTACAGCGGCTATACCACAGTGATTTATGACCATGACACTACAGTGCCGACAAATCCAAACGAAGGGCTTACAATCAAGGGTGGAAATTTCAAAATTGCCAAAGCGGCTGCCGGGTCCGGTATTACGATGCGTACCGGCAGTAAGGGACTGGATACGGATTCTGTTAAAGCGAAAGATAAAAATCTGGTAAATGCTACCCTCAACGCACTGGCAAATAAGCTTTTCTATACGGAGTTCAAAGATGGAAAGACAAATCTGACAGGAAAGGTGGAAATTGCTGAAGGTTTGACAACATCTGCCGTGGCGAAGAAACTCGGTGATATCTCTTTCAAGAGTGGAACCGGTCAGGGTGAGTACATCTATACGCCCGAAGAAGATCCGATCGGTGAGATTATTGATGCGGAAGGGCCGATAACTTTCAATTATAAGAAGGATTCCAAAGTATTCGGCAGCGCTGTCAGTCAGATAGGCGGAAATAGCAAGAACCTGGCTTATAACTTTGCAGGAAAGACAGTCAATATTACCACCGGCGGCAGTGATTGGGCGCCGATAGGAATGACGCCGAATGTAAAAGCGGTTATTAACGCGAAACAGTTGAACCTGAAAACACCGGAAGCCGGTATGATGGGAACTTATGGAATCTATCTGGAAGACGGAGATGATATTACTGTTAATTCCGATGTGAATATGACCGTCAATGGCGGCGCGTATATGGTAGACGGTATTTTTATGGGGCACATGGGGGCGGCAGAAGCGGCAAAGACCAAACTGACCATCAATGGCAATGTCACCATGCGCGGTACCGGAAATGACCAGTCTTCCGATGATTTCTGGGGTATTAAGGGTACCGGAGAAGACGGCGGCTATCCTACCTATATGGGAAGCCGCTGGGCGCCGGAAGGAATTTATCTTGGCAAAGAAGGCGGCAGTTCCATCACGATCAACGGCAATGTAGATATGGCAGTCAAAGGGAACGGCGCGGTAACGGATGCTTATTATAAAGTCGCAGGGCAGAATTCATTGGATAATGTTCTTACCTTGAATGGCGATGTCAATATTATCACGCCGAAGAGTAGAGAACGGGGATTCCTGGCATTGGGTGCTTTTGGCGGTACTGTTAATGTGAATGTAAAGACTGAAACGGATGCCGGCGGCAAAGTCAAAGTGACCGGAGCCTCCGACCATAAAGTGAATCTGGTGGGGAATCTCTATGCATCGAAAGATGATGGAAATGGAGATAATACATACTATTTCCGTGACGGTGCCATTAATCTGGGGCTGACAACGTCTGATTCCACCTGGAGCGGTGTTGTATCGAATACGAATAAAAATACGCCTACCGGAAAATCACAGCAGGGAGATATCAACCTGTGGCTCCAGAATGGTGCGACCTGGAATCATGAAGCGGTTTCCCGCGCCGATGCCGTTTATGCGGCAGGAAATAACGGGAAAACGACGCTTCCGAGTCCGTCAAACGGATTGTACGGGGCTTATGACGGCATTTCCCATCTGACGACCCTGACCGGCGGGAAAGACGCGGATCATGCGGGGCTCATCGCTATGAAGGACAAGGCAGATGTGGAAGTCGGCACATACAGCGGTTTCAGCCGCATTTACTATAACCATGAAAATAGCACGCCAAAACAAATGATCGGCGGCGATTTCAAGGTATCCAAGGCATTGGATGGTTCCCGTATTACATTGATGACGGGGAGCAACGGATTGGATACGTCTTCAACTAAAGCGGCGGATAAGAATCTGGTCAGTGAAACTTTGAATGCTCTGGCAGGAAAGCTCTATTACTTGGCAAAGGATGGAAAACTTTCTGCCAAGGCAGCTTTGGCGGAAGGGCTGACTGCATCGGAAGCTTCTCTTGATTTGAAGAATGTGACGTTCAAGGAATCCAATGGTCAGGGGCAGTACCTCTATACACCGGCTTCGGATATTCCTGAAGAACAGACAGAAACAGCATTTACCGATACTATCACCGGCGTAAAGGCCAAAGACATGAAATATGTCAATACCGGTGTACGTAAAGAAGACGGTACATATAAATTCACAAAGGATTCTGAAATTACTGTTGCTGCAGGCGGACCTGCAGTGAATGTGGAAGAGGATGTTATTATCCGGGCTGATGGCAAGACGCTGAAAATGAAGACGGTGGAAGGCAGCGGTACAGTCTACGGAATCAACCAGTCTACTGCGAAGAAAGCAGAAATCACCGCGAAGAACCTGGATGTAGAAGTGACAAGCACATCCCGTGCCGAAGGCATCCATATGGCAAACAGCAATGCAGCTATCCGGCCTGAAATGACAATTAATGGAGATGTGAATCTGAAAGTAAGCGGGACGGCCAATACGCTGGGCGCTTATATCCAGGGAAACAGCAGATTGACAGTTAATGGAAATGTGACAGCCGATGTAGACGGACACAATGGCGGCTTTAGTTATTATGGGGCAACCGGATTATACTCCACCAGTAATATGGGTCCCAATTCCATGGGGGCTGATATCACAGTCAACGGAAATGTAGACCTGAAAGGCAAAGCCCATGGCATTTTTGCCAATGCCGGCGGCAGCAAAGTGACAGTCAACGGCGGCGGCAGCATTGAAGTGGACAAGGCGTCGACAAATCCCTATGCGGCTATCCGTGCAGAAGACGGTGTTGTTAACATGAATGTCAAGCTTGACAGCAGCGGAAATGCCGTAGGAAGCCTTGACAAGAAAGTCAATATCAAGGGAAATCTGGCGGTAACGACCGGTGCAGTTAATGCCGTGGATAAGAAAGGCACTTTGTCCCAGATCAATCTGGGATTGACTACGTCGGATTCTACACTCGAAGGCGTTGTGTATAATGCATTCCCCGATGAAGGGAAGAAAGCAGGAGAGTTGACCTTCAAAGGCGAAGCCAATCTGTTCCTTGCCAACGGTGCCGCATGGACGAATGAAAAGTATATCGATACCGGAACATCCTGGGGCGGCAAAAACTTCGAAGGCAGCCATCTGACAAGACTTGCCGGCGGAGCAAGTGCGGATAAGGCGGGACAGATCTTCCAGAAAGACACAGGAAATATCACCGTAGATAACTATAGCGGTTACACGGATGTGTATTATGCGCACGAAGAAACGGCGCCGAAAACCATGATCGGCGGAGATTTCATTATACGGAAAGCGGCGTCCGGTTCCGGTATTTCCCTCATTACGGATAATAAGGGGCTGAATACATCTTCCAATGCATCTGCGGATAAGAATCTGGTCAGCGAAACACTGAACGCGCTTGCGAATAAACTCTTCTATAAAGCATATGCGGACGGAGAGAAAAATCTGACCGGTTTTGTAAAAATTGCGGAAGGGCTGACCAGTTCTGAAGCGGTTCTCAAAACAGGGAATATTACCTTTAAGAAGGATAACGGTCAGGGGCAGTATCTCTATGAAACCGCTTATCCGAATGAACAGATCACAGATCCGATTAATAAGACTATCGACGGCAGTGCCGCTTCTGAACAGGCATACAAAGAAGCCGGTGTTTATAAATCGGATACAGATACCTATAAATTCACAAAGAATCCGGCTACCATCAACGGAGATTCCGGTGCGGCTGTCGATGCAGGCACGAAGGATATCCATGTGGACAGCGGGGAGAATACGCTGAATCTGAATGGCGGAAATACCGGCGTCGGTGTCAAAGCGGAAGGAGGAAAGACCGCTGATATTAAAGGCAATGCCAATATTACAGGACAGACCGGTGTGCTTGCTGACGGTGCGGGAAGTAAAGTACTTCTTTCCGGAAATTCTAATATTACTGCCGGAGGAGATGGCATCGTAGCCTCTGGAGGCGGCACTGTGGAAGCAGCAGGTATAACCAATGTGACGGCAGGAGCCGGCGGTAAAGCTGTTCGTGCGGGCGGCGGATCTTCAGTAAGTCTTCAGAATGGCAAACTGAAAGGAGATGTGGAAGCCGATAACGGTACAGTTTCCCTCCACGGTGCGGAAACAGAAGGTAATGCCACTGCAGCGGCGGGCGGCAGTATCAATCTGACCGGCGGCAGCGTGGCAGGGCAGGTGACGGCCAAAGATGGAAACAGCCAGGCCATCATTAAGAATGCCACGGTGAAGGATCTTATCGGATCCCATGGCGGTACGGCATCTATAACCGGCGGCATAGTCACCGGAACCGTATCAGCTGATGACGGCACTGTTAAAGCGGAGAGTACAAAAGTAAATGAATCCGTTAATGCTAAAAACGGCGGTACCGTGGAATTAAAACAAGGCAGTGCAGGCCGTCTTGCGTCAGAGGGCGGACGGATTACTGCAAACGGGACAGCCGTGAAAGGCGATGCTTCTGCTAATGCGGGCGGAACGGTGGAAATGACCGGCGGCAGCGTAGGCGGCAACACCACGGCGGATAACGGAACGATTGAAACAGAAAATACGGATGTTGCAAATGGCGCGTCCGCGCTCAACGGCGGAAAACTTAAACTGAGAAACGGAACCGTTTCCGGCGGGATCAAAACGGATGCCGCGTCTGCATCTGATGTTGTTATGGATCGGGTCGGGGCGTCCTTGCAAGGCGATGTATCCGGTGAAGGCAAGACGAACGTAACTCTTTCTAATGGCGGAAACTGGAAAGGAAACAGCGCCGGCAGCGGAGAAACGAAAGTTAAAGTAGGAAGCGGCGGTACCTGGACAGGTGCCAGCATGAACGGTGATACGGATGTCGATCTGGAAGGCAAATGGAAACAGACCAACAATAGTAAGGTTCGCAAGCTTATTTCCAACAACGGCGTTCTTGATAAGACGGCTCCGGAAAGCGGAAATACGGATATAGGGCAGCTTAGTGGCAGCTTATCTCTCATTTATGCCCATGACAAAACGAATCCGACAAAGGTACTTGGCGGCGGCACTTTCATTGCGGCAGCCGATGCCGGTTCCACGGTGGATATGATTACCGATAATGCCGGACTGGATACAAACTCGAAAAAGGCAGCTGACAAAAACAGGGTCAGCGAAGCACTGAATGCATTGGCAGGCAAGCTGCAGTATACCGGATATCAAAATGGAGAAAGGAATCTGAAAGGTAAGCTAAGAATTGCGGAAGGGCTGACATCCAGCAGCGCCGGTCTGAAAACTGAAGCATTGAGCTTTAAGAGAGATGGACAGGGATACTTTGATTACACACCTGCCAAGCCGGATAAGCCGGAAATTGAAACCGGGGATTACGAAACTTCTATCATGAGCAGTACCAGAAGCGCTCTGACCTCCTCTATCCTTGTATGGCGGAATGATATGAATGATATGTATAAGCGCATGGGAGATCTCAGAATCGGTGCGGAAAGCGGTTTGTGGGCAAGAGCCTACGGCGGCCGGATCAGTTATGACGCCAACAATGCGTATATGAAGGACAGCTACTGGGCGGCCCAGGTGGGGATGGATAAACGTCTGGCATCAGGCTGGCATGTAGGCGGCGCTTTCGGATACACTGACGGCAGCGCAACATACAGATATGGTGGAAAAGGCGATCCGAAACTGTACACATTGGCGGCCTACGCAACCCGAGTGTCGGAAGACGGACAGTATGTGGATGTCATTGCGAAAGCAGGAAAACTTTCCAATAAGTTCACTGCCTACAACAAATATAGTGCACCGGTGCTCAGGAATTATGTAGAAGGCAAGTATGATACATACGGATATGGCATCAGTGCTGAGTATGGCAAAAAGATTCGTATGGGCAAAGGCTTTATAACGCCGCAGGCGGAACTGACATGGAGCCGTCTGTCATCGGACAGCTTTGATGCAGCGGCGCCTACCGGTGAAAGCATGCGTGTCAGCCAGTCATCAGTCAACAGTTTAGTCGGACGCCTGGGTGTAGTTGCCGGAGTAGAAAGTGACAAAGGCAATTTCTATGCTAAGGTAAATCTGTTCCACGAATTTGACGGAGACGGCCATATCCTGTTCACTGAACCCGGAAAGACAGGCAAGCGCTCCTCGTTCAGCCTTAAGGATACCTGGGCAGAAATTGCACTGGGCGGCAACTACTATTTGAGCCCGAGAAGCATGATTTATGCAGATTTCACCAAGAGCTTTGGCGGAGATTACAAGGTAGATTGGAGAATCAATGCGGGAATCCGCTTCAGCTTCTGAGCATGATGTCAACTTCCAAAAGGGGAATGAAACAAGATTTTGTCATGAGAACTGAATAATAAGAAGAAAAAATAAAGGACTGCTTTCCTGGGGACAGGACGGCAGTCTTTTATACTTGGGAGATAATTAGATAAGTATGCGAAACAGAGTAAGTTAACATTGTATTTGAAAAGGATTTATAAAAAATAATTAAAATTACCAATTGGAATATCATTTATTGTTGATATGTGAAAAGTAATATAGTATAATTTACAAGATGAAATTAGATAATCATTTGAAATTATGAGATACAAATAGCTGTTTCTTAATAAATAATGGTTATCCAATAATTTAATACTATATGAAAACAAAAGCTGAAGAGCTGCATGTGGGGAATCCGGTGAGACTCCGGAACTGGCCCGCAACTGTGTGGGGAATTTTGTCATAGCAAGTCTTTCACGGAGATATGACAGAATGAGGAACTAAGTCAGGGTGCCACTTTGTTTTCTGATTTTCTAATGACTTGCGAGGCATAAGGTTAGGTGCATAAGGAAGCCGGATTTGGGAAATTCGGTTCCAGATTTAGAGTTATGAAATCTGTGCATCTTTTTGAGGTCTCGTTTTTTGTTGCGGTATTTAAAGGAATACATGAAAGGAAGTGTCAAGATGGATAATTTGAAATGCCTTTTGGAGTGAATTTCAGTTTATGTGGCGTGGGTTTCATGGCTGCGATAAGCGCTTCAAATCCGGATGGGTATGTTTTTAGAAGAGGATGAATTGCCTGCCATCAGGCAAGGCCGGGATGCTGATCGAGTATCCGGCGGATAGGTTATGTTTGAAAAATCAGGAGGAATTATGAAACGGAATAAAGTAAGTAAATTACAGATGAGGCGGCTGGCTGCCGGTATTACAATTGCGTTATTGGCCGGTACATGGCCGGTTATGGCAGAGCAGTCCACAAATCCGATTAGTGAAAGTGAAGTATTTACTGCAGACCGTTTGGCACAGGTCGTCAATAAAAATAATATGCCTAAAGAAGGACTCAAGTCTGTCGCAGCAGGTATTTTAGGATATACGTATGATAAGGCCTCAATTAAGACAATTAATATTGATATGGCGGGTCATGACCTGACGCTCGACTTGACGAAAGTTGCTGATTTGGGGACCGATTATTCTGCATACGGGATCAAGGCGAATAATAAGACAACTATCGTGGTTGACAGCAATAAAACCAATCCGGGGAAAAACGGTACGATTACCATCAAAGCGAAAACGCTGTGGTCGCCCTCAGGAGACAGCGGCAGCAAGTATACTGCTGCACATGGTATCGCAGTGGGTAATTTTAGCCAGAGATTTAATAAAAAAGTAAGTGAAGACCTGGTAAAAACAACAATCAACGCTGATGTGATGATTGAAGAATTGCGTGGCGGTTCTACCCAAACAACGGGTATTTCCTCTATGGACTGCTCTGATTTAGCGATTAATGGAAGATTCACAATCAAACCGGGGGCTATCAGCCTTATGCAATGGAATCAGGGGGAAAGGTCAAAAACCTACGGCATATATATGATCGGAAGCAATAATACCGTTTCGATCACTTCGGCAGATATTGATGATTCAGAGAAGGGATCGCTTTCAGACCTGATTAAAACGAACGAGTCACTTTGGGGCGGCAAAACGGAGAAGAATGTTCTCCGTATCGGCGGCGGTACACTCAAAGTCAAAGAGAATCAGAAAGAGCGGTATCTTATCAGTGCTGCGAAAGGATTCCGAACATTTATCAATGTGAATCAGGACGGAAGTGCGATCGGGACATCAAGAGCGGATTTGCAGGGGACAATCCGCATGGATGCTGGGGCGGAAGCTTATGTTGGTCTTACTGCCGGATCGAAATGGGTCGGCGGGACACAGGCAGATACAAAAGGAAAGATGAATCTCTTTCTTTCAGAAGGCGGCGAATGGAACACGGTGAATGCCGGACAGGGGAGTCGTGTGACCAGGTTTGTCGGTGATGCAAAAGGTGGCGCGATTTATCAAAAAGATGCAGGACAGCTTGTAATTGAAAACTACAGTGGTGCAGGAAAAATTTATTATGCCCACGAGAATGCAGGCATGGCGGCGGAAGACTACAAGGCGGGAGACACCCATATCGGATCCGCGGCAGAAGGATCACGCATTACAGTAGTTACAGATAATAAAGGAATTGTTGATACAGATAAAGACCAGGTGTATAAGGCTTTAAATGCTTTGGCGGGAAAACTGTATTACGATGCTTATAAAAACGGAGAAAAGAAGCTGGCGGGACAGGCAGAGATAGCCGAAGGACTGACGGCGTCATCTAAAACATTACAAATGAGAGACCTCCTGTTCAAAAAAGAAAACGGACAGGGGTATGTAGAAGATAAACCCGTGCCGCCGGCAAATCTGGATGTAAGTGAACAGATTGTTGAAGATGGTCTGGGATCGGGGAATATGTATTGGATGAATAAAGGGTATAAAAATGGTGAGGATGATGATCATCGTTATGTCCTGAAGTCCGATACCACGATCAAGGTTGATTTATCAAATCCCAAGACTCTGACATACGGGGGAAATCAAGGTGCCAATGTAGCAAATATCATATGGGGAGATCCGGATTATACAGCGGATGGCTTTATTGATATGAACGGACATAAGCTGACCTTGGTTTCTGAGGCAAATCATTTAAGGCATTATGCGTCGGGAATTTTGTCACATGGCGGTGATCTGGAAATAAAGAACGCGGCAGGTATAGATATTGACATACATGGCGATAAAAATGCAAAGAGCGGTATTTATGTCTGGGGACAGGGCAGAAATGGAGCGAGCCTCACTATATCTAATGATAATCAAGCGGAACATGCCGTGAAGATACGTAATACGGCAGCGGAAAAAGACGCAGCTATACTTGTGGACGGCAGGAGTGTAAAGGATGGCGGAAGCGCAAAGCTTGTTATAAAAGGTTTGGTAGATGTTGAGAATGATGATGTCAGCGTAATTCAGGCAAATAAGGGCGATGTGTCAATCGGCGGCGGGAAAATAATAGCCAAAGGGGATAAGGCGTCCAGTTTGAAGGTAAATAATGACGGTAAAATCCAGATCAACGGCAATTTGTCGGACAGAAATGTTCTTACGGCAGGAGCAGTCAAACATGATGTACAGATAGAAGGGAATGTACTTGCTCAGAAAGGAAGATTGGGACTGGTTCTGAATACGGACGGATCCTACATAAAAGGGTTGATAGGAACAGATGCCGGAACAGCTGGTCAAACGTACATGATGCTTTCTGACGGAGCCTCCTGGTACCATGAAGGAAAAGGAGCCCGGACAGACGGCATTAAAGAAAGTAAAATCAAGAACCTTGAGGCTGATGGCGGCAACATTTACCAGAAAAATGAGAAACCGATAACCATTGAGAACTACAAGGGAAATATGAAACTGTTCTATAAGCATGAGAACGCGGGTACGAAGGCGGAAGACTACAAGGCGGGAGACACCCATATCGGAACCGCGGCGGAAGGGTCACGCATTACAGTAGTCACGGATAATAGCGGAATTACCATGACTGATGAAGCCCAGGTATATGAAGTACTGAACACTTTGGCAGGAAAACTGTATTACGATGCCTACAAGACCGGAGAAGAGAAGCTGACCGGACAGGCGACAATAGCCGAAGGACTGACCTCATCATCCCAGACAGTGAAAATGAAAGACATGCTCTTCAAGAAAGAAAACGGACAGGGATATGTGCAGGGAAAACCCACGCCGCCGCCACTGGTTAATCCGGTACGCCATCAAATCGTGGAAGCGAACTATTTTGCTGAAGAAGCGCGGGATTTCTGGTCTAAAGCGGGAGTTTATGACGGAAAAGGCCACTATAAATTTGATCATGACTTGTCACTGGTAACCCATGCGGAAGATGATCCTGTAACAACGGTAAACGATAATAAGTTCGGAAATATCTACTGGAATGGTGATGTGGTCGGGGATATCGACATGACCGGACACCGGCTGGAACTGAAATCCATTACGGAGCGCCTGCCGAAGAAAAACCCCAATGCAATTACCGTCTACAGCGGTACATTAACAATCAAGAATGTCAACGGAATGTACATCGAATCCGATCCGAAGGGAAGCCTTTATGGACGAGGAATCCTGGTAGCAGGGGTACGTGGTGACGAAAGATGGAAAAGCGGAAGCGGCCATGCAAAGTTAATCATAGAAAATGATGATGATCCGGCACATGCAGTAAAAATCCGTGTAAAAGACACGGGGGAAGATTTCGGTGCTATTGAAGCGCAGAAACATAATGGAAGTGCGCTCGTAGACATTAAAGGACTTGTGGATATTGACTCCAAGATGTGGAGAGCTGTTGAGTCTCACGGAGCAAAAGTATCTATTGGAGGAGGAACGATCAGAGGAACAGATGTCGCATCCTTGGCTGCTTATACAGGCGGCTCGATACTCGTCAATGCAAAGCTGAATGATGAGAATAAGGTAGAAGCTACTTCTGCGACCCGTCCGGTAAAGATTACCGGGGATGTCAGTGCTGAAAGCGGCGGTCATGTCATGCTGGGACTGAACAATAAAGACTCCTTCTTGAAGGGTCTGGTAACCACGGATATATCGGGAATTAATCCGGATACGCAAAAATGGGGAAAGATACCCGGAAAAGTATCTATGGTGCTGGCAAATGGAGCAGTCTGGGAACACAAGCAGGTAGGAGTAGGATACTATCACAAGAAAGGCGCAGATTTCAACTACAAGAATCGCGGTAAGGGAGAATCTATTGACAGCCATGTAACAAGCCTGCGCGCGGACAAAGGCATACTGCTGCAGAATGATCCGCATAAACTGACCATCGATAAATACGAAGGGAACATGAAGCTGGTCTATGAACATGAGAACGCGGGAACAAAGGCGGAAGACTACAAGACGGGAGACGTACACATAAAAGAAGCTGCTGAAAACGCATCAATAACGATGGTGACGGACAACAGCGGAATTACGATGACTGACGATAAACAAGTGTACGATGCATTGAATAGCCTGGCAGGAAAACTGTACTATGAAGCATATGCAAAGGGAGAAAAGAACCTGAAAGGGCGTGCAACGATAGCGGAAGGCCTGACCGCATCATCCGCGACGTTGAAAATGGCAGACATGGATTTCCGTGAAGCAAATGGACAAGGATATGTGAAAGAAACCAACCCGAATCCGAACCCGAATCCGAATCCGAATCCCAACCCGAATCCGAATCCCAATCCCAACCCAAATCCGAACCCCAATCCGGATCCCAAGCCTCCCATTATCTACGGAGATAAAGAAACCAAGATGATGAGAGGGAGCAAGACAGCGATGGTATCCTCTATCCTTCTGTGGAGAACGAATAACAATGACCTTGAGAGACGGATGGGAGATATACGGCTGGGGAAAGAAGAAAACGGCATCTGGGCCAGATACCTGGGCGGGAAGAACGAACTGGATAAAAAGAACGCCAGCTTCAAACAGACCTACAACATAGCCCAGGTAGGCTACGACAAGAAAAAAGGAAACTGGACAATCGGCGCGGCCCTGGACTACGGAACAGGAAAAGACACCTATGCCAATGGAACAGGGAAAGAAAAACTGGCAAGTTTGGCATTGTACGGAGCCATGCAGAAAGAAGACGGACAGTACCTTGACATCATCCTTAGAGGAAGCCGGGTGAAGAACGACTACACCGTATACAACGAAATGAACCACCGCCTGGACGGGAAGTACAGAACAGGCGGCCTGTCGGTGAGCGTGGAATACGGTAAGAGGATGAAGAAAGAAAACGGCTTCTACATAGACCCGAGCATTGAACTCACCGCAGGGCACTTAGGAGGAAAAGACTATGACGCCGTAAGCGACATGGGCGGGAACAAGAAAATGCACATCCACCAGGACGGAGTGACCAGCGTAATAGGAAGAATCGGACTGGGGATAGGAAAAGAGACAGAAAGAAGCAACCTGTTTGCGAAGATAGCGCTGGCCCATGAATTCGGAGGAAAAGTGAAGAGCATCTTCAGTGCGGAAAACGAACCGACGAGCGGGACAGAAGTAGACCTGAAAGACAGCTGGGTAGACGTAGAAGTAGGAGGAAGCTGGCTGGTGAACAGGAACACCTATCTGTACGGAACCTACACGAGAAACTTCGGGGCTGATGTTTCCAGCAAGTGGAGAATAGACGCAGGCATCCGCTTCAGCTTCTGATATGGACAGAATAATCTTTTGTAAATAGACAGGAAAGCAAAATAATATCAATATTAGGAAAACAGAAGGCCTGCCGGTTTGTTATCGGCAGACCTCCTCTCTGTTTATAAAAGATGATATGGAATGTGTTTTGTCGGAATTGTGTTGCCAATCATGAAAGCGGTTTTGTGTTTTCGATTATATGAATGATCTGCTGTAAGTATGTTATGCATGTTTATGTTTTATTTTCAGTATGTACAGAAAAGAGGAGAAATAATGAGATCCAGAATAAGTAAAACTTGGCCGTGTCATTTAAAGAGAGCAGTGCTCCTGAGTCTCTTGTCGGGATTGTTTATCTTGCCTTCCCAGATAAATGCGGAAACATCGGGCGAAGAATATAAGAATCATCAGATTGCTGAAGCCGATTGGAATGGTGCGAAAGCAGAGCAGGATTTTTGGTCAGGAAAAGGCATCCGAAACGGTTCTGATTATACATTTAATAAAAATACCATTATATCAACCGAATTGAGCAAGGGAAATCTTGTTTTTCATAAGACAGATCCGGGTATCATGGATCAACTTTATGCTTTTGGCGCTTTGGTCTGGGGAAGCAGCAAAACCGGAACTGTCAACATGAATGGGCATGATTTGTCCCTGCGTGCAGGGAAAGGTGATTTACATAGAATCGGAGGATCTTTCCAATGGGGTGGCAGAGGATCCGCCGGGTTATTTGTGCGCAGCGGCAATCTGACGATGAAAAATCTGGGAAGTTTATCTGTCAGCGGTGTTGATTATGGCATATACTTGTTTGCGGAACGGTCTGATGATGAAGCAGCTAATTCCAATTTATGGATTAGAAATGGAGGAAGTGCTGACCGTGCGGTTAAGATACGGTCTGAGGGGAAAGGAATCTATCTTCAAAGCACTCCCGGAGCGGCTCGTCTTACCGTAGACGGAGACGTCGATATAGAAGCGCCTTCCGGCATAGTTGTTGATAGGGGTGAGGCGGCTGTCGGCGGAGGGAAAATTGACTCCAAAGGCGAAGCAGCGGTTTCTGTCAATGCTAAGAGTAAATTTTACATGAACGCAGGTGTGGACACTGAAGGGAATGTTACGGTATCCCATTCCGAAAGAAATGTACAAATTCTGGGGGACATACGATCAAAACAGAATTCGAGTGTTTTTATCGGGCTTGGAAATTCTCAATCTGTATTGAAAGGGTTATTTACAACAGATTTGCACACATGGCCGTATAACGAGTGGGTGCTGACAGGAAGCGGAGGATTTCTTGCATTAAAAAACGGCGCGACATGGGAGCATGAAAAATATGGAACCGGCAGAGATAAAAACGGGAGAATAGATGTCGGAGACAGTCATTTGACGCGTTTAAATGCCGATGGCGGGGTTATTATTCAGAAAGATAAGCGTAAGATACAAATAGATGATTTCCGCGGAAATGCGAAACTGATATATGATCATCAGAATGACGGAACAAAAATCGAAGATTATACCGCCGGAGATTTTGTTGTTGACAAAGCAGGACAGAATTCTTTTCTGACCGTTATTACGAATAACAATGGTCTGGATATGGGAAATAAGGAAAAAGTTTCCCAGGCACTGAATTCTCTTGCGGGAAAGGTATATTATTCCAGCTATGTTACGGATGAGCGTAATCTGAAAGGGAAAGCGGTCATAGCAGAAGGATTAACGGCTTCATCAGCGGAACTCGGATTTGGAAATATTACCTTTACTAAGGAGAAGGGACAGGGCACTGTAAAAAGTGAAGATGTAAAAATTACCGCCCAGCCGCCGGCCGAATTGAGTCCGATTACAGGGGATGCAGGCAAAGATAAGTACTATGCGGAAAAGAAAATACGCCAGGCAGACGGAACCTATCTCTTCAAAGAAGACGCCGACCTGCAGATGACCGACGGACAACCGATGGTCAGAAGTGAAAAGCCGGTAGTCATTAAAGCGGAAGGGAAGAGACTGGCATTTACCTCTGCCGGAGATCAGAACGGTACCGTTTCCACCGTGCAGCAGAGTTCTAAAGACAGTCTCAGCATAACGGCCAAAGAATTGGTGGTGAAAGCGGGAAATAAGAGAGGCCGTTCCGAAGGTATCCACCTTCAAAACGGAAACAAACAGAATGCTTATAAAACAGACATCACCGGAGACGTAACCATACAGTCAAAAGGCAAAGGCTATGCATTAGGTGCCTATGTGGCAGGAAATTCCAGCCTGGATATCCATGGGAACATGACCATTAAAGAAGAAGGCGGAACATGGGGCGTAGAGAATACAGCCAATCCGGGAGGCGCCTATGCCCATTACAGCACAGCCGGACTCTATGCGGGATCCAATTATGCCATCCAAAAAGGAGGCCGTATCACCGTTGACGGCGATGTGGACCTGAAAGTAAAAGGAACAGGCATCCTGGCCAATGGAGGCGGCTCAACCGTCGTGGTCAAAGGAGGCGGCACCGTTTCCATCGAGAACAATGATGATGCAGCGCACTATGCACTGGCGGCGGAAAGCGGAAAAATAGATTTCAATGTAGATGAAGACGAGATAGAAGCAGGGACAAAGAAAGTAACCATTGAAGGGAATGTAGGAGTCCTTAACGGAGCCGTAAATCCGTCCGAACCGCAGAAATACAGCCAGATATACCTCGGGCTGGGGACAGGAGATTCCCTGTGGAGAGGTCTGGCCGTTGACACCCACACCAAACAGAACAATGCGGACGGATTCGAAGGACAACTGAGCCTGTTTATGAAAAACGGTGCGACTTGGATCAATGAAGCCTATGGAATGACACCGGAAGGATTCAAAGGAAGCAAAGTATACTACCTCCAGGGAGGGAAGAGCAAAGAAGAAGCAGGAGTTATATTCCAGAAAGACGAAAACCCGATCCGTATCGAGAACTATGCGGGGAACATGAAACTGATCTATGCGCATGAGAATGCAGGGACAAAGGCAGAAGACTACAAGGCGGGAGACACCCATATCGGATCCGCGGCAGAAGGATCACGCATTACAGTAGTTACAGATAATAAAGGAATTGTTGATACAGATAAAGACCAGGTGTATAAGGCTTTAAATGCTTTGGCGGGAAAACTGTATTACGATGCTTATAAAAACGGAGAAAAGAAGCTGGCGGGACAGGCAGAGATAGCCGAAGGACTGACGGCGTCATCTAAAACATTACAAATGAGAGACCTCCTGTTCAAAAAAGAAAACGGACAGGGGTATGTAGAAGATAAACCCGTGCCGCCGGCAAATCTGGATGTAAGTGAACAGATTGTTGAAGATGGTCTGGGATCGGGGAATATGTATTGGATGAATAAAGGGTATAAAAATGGTGAGGATGATGATCATCGTTATGTCCTGAAGTCCGATACCACGATCAAGGTTGATTTATCAAATCCCAAGACTCTGACATACGGGGGAAATCAAGGTGCCAATGTAGCAAATATCATATGGGGAGATCCGGATTATACAGCGGATGGCTTTATTGATATGAACGGACATAAGCTGACCTTGGTTTCTGAGGCAAATCATTTAAGGCATTATGCGTCGGGAATTTTGTCACATGGCGGTGATCTGGAAATAAAGAACGCGGCAGGTATAGATATTGACATACATGGCGATAAAAATGCAAAGAGCGGTATTTATGTCTGGGGACAGGGCAGAAATGGAGCGAGCCTCACTATATCTAATGATAATCAAGCGGAACATGCCGTGAAGATACGTAATACGGCAGCGGAAAAAGACGCAGCTATACTTGTGGACGGCAGGAGTGTAAAGGATGGCGGAAGCGCAAAGCTTGTTATAAAAGGTTTGGTAGATGTTGAGAATGATGATGTCAGCGTAATTCAGGCAAATAAGGGCGATGTGTCAATCGGCGGCGGGAAAATAATAGCCAAAGGGGATAAGGCGTCCAGTTTGAAGGTAAATAATGACGGTAAAATCCAGATCAACGGCAATTTGTCGGACAGAAATGTTCTTACGGCAGGAGCAGTCAAACATGATGTACAGATAGAAGGGAATGTACTTGCTCAGAAAGGAAGATTGGGACTGGTTCTGAATACGGACGGATCCTACATAAAAGGGTTGATAGGAACAGATGCCGGAACAGCTGGTCAAACGTACATGATGCTTTCTGACGGAGCCTCCTGGTACCATGAAGGAAAAGGAGCCCGGACAGACGGCATTAAAGAAAGTAAAATCAAGAACCTTGAGGCTGATGGCGGCAACATTTACCAGAAAAATGAGAAACCGATAACCATTGAGAACTACAAGGGAAATATGAAACTGTTCTATAAGCATGAGAACGCGGGTACGAAGGCGGAAGACTACAAGGCGGGAGACACCCATATCGGAACCGCGGCGGAAGGGTCACGCATTACAGTAGTCACGGATAATAGCGGAATTACCATGACTGATGAAGCCCAGGTATATGAAGTACTGAACACTTTGGCAGGAAAACTGTATTACGATGCCTACAAGACCGGAGAAGAGAAGCTGACCGGACAGGCGACAATAGCCGAAGGACTGACCTCATCATCCCAGACAGTGAAAATGAAAGACATGCTCTTCAAGAAAGAAAACGGACAGGGATATGTGCAGGGAAAACCCACGCCGCCGCCACTGGTTAATCCGGTACGCCATCAAATCGTGGAAGCGAACTATTTTGCTGAAGAAGCGCGGGATTTCTGGTCTAAAGCGGGAGTTTATGACGGAAAAGGCCACTATAAATTTGATCATGACTTGTCACTGGTAACCCATGCGGAAGATGATCCTGTAACAACGGTAAACGATAATAAGTTCGGAAATATCTACTGGAATGGTGATGTGGTCGGGGATATCGACATGACCGGACACCGGCTGGAACTGAAATCCATTACGGAGCGCCTGCCGAAGAAAAACCCCAATGCAATTACCGTCTACAGCGGTACATTAACAATCAAGAATGTCAACGGAATGTACATCGAATCCGATCCGAAGGGAAGCCTTTATGGACGAGGAATCCTGGTAGCAGGGGTACGTGGTGACGAAAGATGGAAAAGCGGAAGCGGCCATGCAAAGTTAATCATAGAAAATGATGATGATCCGGCACATGCAGTAAAAATCCGTGTAAAAGACACGGGGGAAGATTTCGGTGCTATTGAAGCGCAGAAACATAATGGAAGTGCGCTCGTAGACATTAAAGGACTTGTGGATATTGACTCCAAGATGTGGAGAGCTGTTGAGTCTCACGGAGCAAAAGTATCTATTGGAGGAGGAACGATCAGAGGAACAGATGTCGCATCCTTGGCTGCTTATACAGGCGGCTCGATACTCGTCAATGCAAAGCTGAATGATGAGAATAAGGTAGAAGCTACTTCTGCGACCCGTCCGGTAAAGATTACCGGGGATGTCAGTGCTGAAAGCGGCGGTCATGTCATGCTGGGACTGAACAATAAAGACTCCTTCTTGAAGGGTCTGGTAACCACGGATATATCGGGAATTAATCCGGATACGCAAAAATGGGGAAAGATACCCGGAAAAGTATCTATGGTGCTGGCAAATGGAGCAGTCTGGGAACACAAGCAGGTAGGAGTAGGATACTATCACAAGAAAGGCGCAGATTTCAACTACAAGAATCGCGGTAAGGGAGAATCTATTGACAGCCATGTAACAAGCCTGCGCGCGGACAAAGGCATACTGCTGCAGAATGATCCGCATAAACTGACCATCGATAAATACGAAGGGAACATGAAGCTGGTCTATGAACATGAGAACGCGGGAACAAAGGCGGAAGACTACAAGACGGGAGACGTACACATAAAAGAAGCTGCTGAAAACGCATCAATAACGATGGTGACGGACAACAGCGGAATTACGATGACTGACGATAAACAAGTGTACGATGCATTGAATAGCCTGGCAGGAAAACTGTACTATGAAGCATATGCAAAGGGAGAAAAGAACCTGAAAGGGCGTGCAACGATAGCGGAAGGCCTGACCGCATCATCCGCGACGTTGAAAATGGCAGACATGGATTTCCGTGAAGCAAATGGACAAGGATATGTGAAAGAAACCAACCCGAATCCGAACCCGAATCCGAATCCGAATCCCAACCCGAATCCGAATCCCAATCCCAACCCAAATCCGAACCCCAATCCGGATCCCAAGCCTCCCATTATCTACGGAGATAAAGAAACCAAGATGATGAGAGGGAGCAAGACAGCGATGGTATCCTCTATCCTTCTGTGGAGAACGAATAACAATGACCTTGAGAGACGGATGGGAGATATACGGCTGGGGAAAGAAGAAAACGGCATCTGGGCCAGATACCTGGGCGGGAAGAACGAACTGGATAAAAAGAACGCCAGCTTCAAACAGACCTACAACATAGCCCAGGTAGGCTACGACAAGAAAAAAGGAAACTGGACAATCGGCGCGGCCCTGGACTACGGAACAGGAAAAGACACCTATGCCAATGGAACAGGGAAAGAAAAACTGGCAAGTTTGGCATTGTACGGAGCCATGCAGAAAGAAGACGGACAGTACCTTGACATCATCCTTAGAGGAAGCCGGGTGAAGAACGACTACACCGTATACAACGAAATGAACCACCGCCTGGACGGGAAGTACAGAACAGGCGGCCTGTCGGTGAGCGTGGAATACGGTAAGAGGATGAAGAAAGAAAACGGCTTCTACATAGACCCGAGCATTGAACTCACCGCAGGGCACTTAGGAGGAAAAGACTATGACGCCGTAAGCGACATGGGCGGGAACAAGAAAATGCACATCCACCAGGACGGAGTGACCAGCGTAATAGGAAGAATCGGACTGGGGATAGGAAAAGAGACAGAAAGAAGCAACCTGTTTGCGAAGATAGCGCTGGCCCATGAATTCGGAGGAAAAGTGAAGAGCATCTTCAGTGCGGAAAACGAACCGACGAGCGGGACAGAAGTAGACCTGAAAGACAGCTGGGTAGACGTAGAAGTAGGAGGAAGCTGGCTGGTGAACAGGAACACCTATCTGTACGGAACCTACACGAGAAACTTCGGGGCTGATGTTTCCAGCAAGTGGAGAATAGACGCAGGCATTCGCTTCAGCTTCTAAGGATGATGAACGCTTTCGAAAGGGGAATGGAACAAAACTTTGCTATGAGAACTGAATAAGAAGAAACGAAAGGACCGCCTTTCCGGGTATGGGACGGCAGTCCTTTTCAGTTTATCTTTTTCTTCATCACGGTAATAGATCCTTCGCTTGCGTTCAGGATGACGTCTTTCGTCTCTCGTCATTATGACGCTTAACGTTTTCTGTCATTATGACGACTTCCGTACCCCGTCATTAGAACGGAGGCAAGAATGCTGTGTGAGAAAGCAGGTAAACGGTAACATGACACTAAGTGAAGAATCTATTATTCTGATGACGCCTTACCGGCTTCCTCATCACGGTAATAGATCCTTCACCGATGCTACGGATGACGTCTTACCGTCCGCCGTCATTCTGAGCAGGGGTAAGAATATCTTGTGAGAAAGATGGGAAGCAGCAATATGACACTGAGCGAAGAATCTATTTACTTTTATGACATCTTACCGGCTTCAGTGTGATGGTAATGGATTCTTTGCTGGCCTTCCGGATGACGTTTTGACATGGGTGACACTTTACCGGTAGGCAAAAAGCGGTCGGAATCCCGGCAGGGATTTATCGTCCCTTGGCATCCAAGATAAAAAAATTAAAAATAATGAAAATAAAATTATCATAAGAGGAAAAGAAAAAGTAAAAATAATTTGCAAATAGTATATGCCTTATGATAATATAATAATATCTGAACAACCTTTGTTTAGAACAATTTCAGAGAGAAGACAAAGTCGAAAGGCTTTTGTGGAGAATCCGGTGGAAATCCGGAACTGTTTTACAGCCGTGAAGGGTGAGAAACCCCAGTCGGATGCCGCTTGTTTTCAATTTTCTAATGACCTGCAGGATAGGGGGCAGTAGATACTTGTACATTCGGTAACTGTCTGGCTTGTCCCGCAGATTTTTATTTATCCCAAATGCCGGCAGGATAGTAAATAATCAGCAAATGTATTTAAAAATCGGAGAGATCATTCATGATCAAACTAAAGGATGAGATTAAACGGGTGGAAGCGGTAAAAGGCAATGTTGTTCCTGTCAGCAAACAGTTATATCTGAATTTGCTGAAAGAAATCAAATTATTGCGTTTTAAAGCCCATATGGCAAATGACTGGAATCTTCCTTCGAAAGAAAAGGTGTACAGGGATATCACAGAATTATTGTTTGAGTTCTGGCGTGACCAGAGAAATGGAGCGTACAAAATGGCGGAGAATAAGAATACGGTAAAAGCGGAAACAGCAGTGCCGGAAGTGAAGGTAGGAGTTGAAAAGGTAGCTTTGTTTAAGAAGCATCTGGAAGATGCGAAAATCAGCGGGTTCGGTATTCAGGATTTTAAGGATGACGTGCATTCCCAGGCTTTCCGCAGTAACCTTCCTGTAGCCGGACAGAACCTTCCTTTCATGATTTTGTTTGACGACAGTGTTTACACGATCATCCAGGTACAGGTGGCGGCAGCGATTGTAACAAAAGAGAAAAAGGCGACCGTTTGTGAAGAGCTGAATGCGTTGAATGACCAGTACCGTATGCTGAAATACAGTGTGGATGAAGCCGGCAACGTGCTGCTGACCTGCTGTATCCCTGCGGGGCTTGATCATTTTGATGCGCCGCTCGTTGTGGCGATCCTGAACCAGATCCAGGGGCATTTAAATGCGGTGTATCCGACAATTATGGAAAAGCTCTGGAAGAAATAAAGAGTGAAAGAGACGTGTATTTTATTTTGAAAAAGAGGTTTACATATGAAAAAGATTCTTATTTCTATGATGATGGCAGCTGCTTCTCTTGGAATGATGGCGCAGGCTGACGCAGCGTCCGGTTATGTCAATGTGGAGGATGTCCTGTCTTCCACGCCGGCTTTTATGCAGGCGGGGAAGACTGTGGTTTCTGAACAGCAGAAATTACAGAATCAGTTCAATGAACAATCTAAAAATATGTCAGATAAGGATAAACAGGCACTCGGACAGAAACTGAACCAGCAGCTGGCACAAAAGGAAAATGAAGTCATGGCTCCCATCCAGGCAAAATTCCGGGCGGCTGTGGAGAAAGCGGCTAAAGATAAAGGCGTAGATATGGTCATCAATGCAAGAGACGTTATTTATGGCGGTATCGATCTGACAGATGCTGTAAAAGCAAATATGAAATAATGACAGAACGATAAAAGAGTATCCGGCGGGATTGCTTCCCCGGGATACTCTTTTTGCATTTTTTTAAGAATTAATAACATTGGATGGGGGTTAAATAAATCCACAAAAAGTTACAAAATAAAATTGAATATGTAAAAATTCTATGATAGAATTCAATTAGCTGATAATTAAAAAACAAGATAACGGAATCTAATAACGGGGAATCCGGTGAAAAGCCGGAGCTGTCTCGCAACTGTAAGGGAAGTCGGCCTGCTGTGGTCCTTTCACAGAGGGGCAGGCAGACAATGAACCGAGCCAGGGTGCCGTTTGTATTTCATCATCAAAAGACTCGCGAGGCATGAGCCGGATGGGAGATGGGAAAAAATTTTCTCATTTCAGTTTGGCTGTGCTTTTTTTATGATGAGTGTAATTTTTATGGACGGCAGAGTGCCGGGAAGAAAGGAAGAGGGAACACGATGGGGATTTTTGATTCGGCAGTAGGATATTTTGTCCGCGGAGGCCTGTGTATGTGGCCCTTGCTTCTTTGTTCGCTGGCGGTCATCTTTCTGGCGGTGGAGCGGTATGTGTATTATCGGCAGGCAATCTCCGACACAAAATTTGTGATGATGTTCTGTAAGGAAATGACACGGGGGAAAGTTTCTGAAGCGGCAGGGCTGGCAGAAAAGGAATTAGGCAGCGCTGCAAAACTGGCAAAGGATATTTTGTCTGAAAAGGACAGCCTTGGTCAATCACTTGAATCTGTTACCTATGAAAAGACGGATCGTTACCTGAATCAGCTGTCGGCCCATCTTGATTATTTAGGGGTTATCATCGGGCTTTCTCCTATGCTTGGACTTTTAGGGACGATTACCGGAATGATGGGAACTTTTTCTTCCATGACGGGACAGCTGCAGAATACGGCCGGTGTTACCGCCGGATTGGCTGAAGCGCTGATTACGACTATTTTCGGATTGGTTATTGCGATTGCGGGCATGCTGGTACATGCGTATCTGAACGCAAGGTATAAAAAGGCGATGCTTGATCTGGATGCTGTGGCGGATGCGCTTATCTCCGGACTGTCCGGGAAGTGAGGGGCATTATGAGGAGAAGACAGAGGCAGGCGGACAAAATGCCGGAACTGATGATCAGCCCTATGCTTGACCTTATATTTCTGCTGCTTGCATTTTTCATCATCAGTACGATGTATATGACAGAAGTGCGTACTATTTCTATCGCGCTTCCCACAGCTCAGAATGCGGAAGTCGTGCATAAGGGCAGCAGCCTCGTCACTGTAAAAAAAGACGGCAGCTACTGGCTGGATGATAAGAAAATGCCTTTGGATACGATTGTGGCGGAAGTGAAGAAAAGAAGCGGCGCCGATGAGAATTATTCCGTCGTCATACGTGGGGAGAAAGAAGCGGCTTATGACAAGGTCATCCACGTTCTCGATCAGTTTAAAGCATCCGGTATTACGAAGTTTGGGTTAGCAACGGAGCAGGGGGAAGACGGATGAATGATCGGCAGAGGTATGCGGTTGGTATTGCCGCTGCTGTCCTTGTTCATTTATTTGCCGCCGTCATGCTGGGACTGTTTGGCGTGAAGTACATGGAAGTTCCGTTTCGTGGGGAAGTATTGCAGGTATCGCTTGATGCGGGCGGCGGAAACCGGGGCGGGGGAGGCAGCAAAGGGAGAAAGGCGCCGGCGGCGAAATCATCTGAAGCAAAAATCAATGATGCTGCTGAACCTGTGGAAATGCCTAGTGAAGAAATTAATGAAAAGGCAGCGGAAGAAAAGCCGGAGCCGCAGGACAGGGCGGATAAGAAAGAAACAGCGGACACGGCAGGTATGTCTGCTTCTGATGCCGCGGCAGGAAATGAAGGGATGAATACACAGGGCGACGGAAGCGGAAGCGGCGGGGAAACGGGAGACGGGGACGGCGCCGGTACGGGTGACAGCAGCGGAACCGGTACCGGTGAAGGTGACGGCAATGGAAGCGGGCCGGGAGCCGGCGTTCCTATTACGCCGCCGACAGTGATAAATAAAGTGCTTCCTGTCTATCCGCCGTCTGCAAAGATGAAGGAAACGACGGGTATTACTTATGTAACGATTCTGGTCAATGCATCGGGGACGGTGGATTCCGCTTATGTGGCGCAGGGGTCAGGAAGCAGTGTCTTAGATGCGGCGGCGATCGATGCGGCTTATCAATGGACATTTTCTCCTGCACTTGATAAATATGGGGTGCCTGTCCCCTGCCGGATTACATTCCCGGTAGAATTCAGATTGAATTGAGGAAATGCTTTTATACCAATGATTAAGATACCGGCATGTTCCGCTTTACGTGCCTGCCTTGTATGGCAGGGCCGTGAACTGCATTTTATCATGCTTTGCGGTATGTGGATTACGCCTCGGTTTGTTTGGCGCCTGAAAATAAAAAACGATTATTTTTTTAAGGATATACCTATGCTATAATAGGACAAGGTATATCTTTTTATATTTTTCGACGTACCTTATTGAATAATAGAAGGAATTAGGATGTCAGCTATAGAAGAAAAGCTGGAAGTTGTGAAAAAGCGGATAGCGGCTGCGAAGGCCCGTTCTCCTTACAGGCAGGACGTGACTCTTGTGGCGGTGACGAAGTTTCATCCATTGGAAGATATGGAGGAGGTTCTCCGACTTGGCGTGAAAGAGGTGGGAGAAAACCGTGTGCAGGAATTGGAAGACAAACGGAGCCGTTTGAAAATGCCTGTTGTCTGGAACCTGCAGGGACATCTTCAAAAAAATAAAGTGAAAAAGGCAGTGGCGGCGGCTAATTTGATCCAGTCCGTAGATTCCGTGGAAATCATGGAAGAGATAGATAAACGGGCAGGGCAGGCCGGCAAAGTGCAGGATGTGCTTCTGGAATTTAATATTTCCGGAGAAACAAGCAAGTACGGCCTGCCGCCGGAAAGTCTGGACGAAGCTGCAGCGAAGGCGGGAATGCTCCCGCATATCCGTGTAAAAGGTCTGATGTGCATGGCGCCTATGGTGGAGGATGTGGAAATGACACGTCCTGTATTCCGCAGGGCTCATGAAATGTGGGAAGTACTGAAAACATATTTTCCTAAAGGACAGGTTTCTGTTTTATCCATGGGGATGACCCGGGATTTTGAAACGGCAATAGAAGAGGGCGCTACGATGGTACGCGTCGGCACCGCCATTTTTGGCGAGCGGAATTATGCAAATGGGAAAGGAGAAACAAAATGAGCTTACTGGATAAATTTAAGGAACAGTTTACAGATCGTGATGATGAATACGAGGATGAAGAATACGAAGAAGAGGGGACGTCGATAGATACGGCGCAGCCTGTTCCTCCCCGTCCGGCAGCAGGCCGTGCGGCAGTAGCGACCCGCCAGGCGAAACCGTATACCATGGTGGTTGTGAATCCGAAAGACTATCAGGATGCCGAAAAAATCGGGAATCATCTGAAGGCTGCCCGTCCGGTCGTAATGAATATGGAAAAGACTGATGCCGATGAAGCACAGCGTATCGTGGATTTTATTCAGGGTGTGATGTATGCTTTGGACGGGCGCATTGACCAGGTTTCTGAAAACATTTACCTCTGCGCGCCAAATAATATGAGCGTGTCCCGTGAGAATTTTGCGGCATTTCCGGAAGCGGAAGCCCCCGCATGGGATTCGCAGGCCCCTAAGGCATAATGTCATTTTTTTCGAAGATCTCCGAGCTGTTTTATGATCTTTTTGTTACGGAGCCGGAGGAAGAAGAGTATATAGATTCTGCGGGAGAAGACGGTAAAGAGGCGGGTCCCCGTATGGCAGGCGCGCTGCCTGCGAGGGCTGTCCGTCCGTTGGATGCTGTCATCTTCGTTCCCCGTGCTTATAGTGATGCCCGCCGTGCGGTGGATGCCATGGAAAAAGGACTTGTAGTTCTTGTGGTTCTTGGCAGCAATGTGGATGATGAAACGGCGAGCCGTTTTGTGGATTTCATGAGCGGTGCCGTTTATCTCGGCAAGGGAGAAGTAGAACTTCTGAACGGGCAGGTGCTTTTGTGCGCGCCATCGGCGGTGCATATTGAGATGGACAGCATGCCCCGCCTTGCGGGGATTCCTTTGTGGAGAGGTCCGGGCGTATGAAAAAGATTATGATGATCGGCTGCGGCGCTATGGGCGGCGCTATACTTTTAGGGTGCCTTTCCAAAGGCCTCTGGACGAAAGAAGAAGTATACATTAAAGCAAGCACGGAAAAGTCAACGGTGGAAAAGGCAGAGCGATATGGCGTATCTGCAGCTTCTCTGAAAGATATCGGAGAAGCGGATTTTGTCCTTTTGGCAGTAAAGCCCGACATTATCCCTTTTGTTTTGGAAGAAATAAATCCGTACCGTCCGAGGCGGGTGATTTCTGTTGCGGCGGCAGTGACAGCAGCGACCTTGGAAGCCGGCCTTCCCGAAAAGACGCCGGTGATCCGTGTCATGCCGAATACTCCCGCTTCGGTCGGGGAGGGTATGACAGCTATTACAGCAGGGCGGTACGCTGACGAGGATTTTATCGAAACGGCAAAAGAAATATTTTCCGCCCTGGGGAAAGCGGCAGTGGTTTCCGAACGCCAGCTTGACGAGATGGGCGCTTTATCAGGAGCGGGGCCGGGATACGTTTTCGTGATTATTGACGCATTGGCGGATGCCGGAGTGCGCGCGGGACTTCCGCGGAAGCTGGCAGTTGAAGCGGCGGCGCAGACTTTGTATGGCGCAGCCAAAATGGTGCTGGAAACAGGAAAACATCCCGCCGAACTCCGTGACGGGGTGACAAGTCCCGGTGGTACGACGATTGCAGGCATCCATGCCATGGAAGCGCGCGGTATCCGTGCCGCTCTCATGGACGCCGTCATGGCGGCTCTTGCGAAATCTGATGAAATGGGCAGAAAATAATGAAAGACAGAGAAAAAATTCTCCGCTACTTTTCCGCAACCGGAGAAGAAGCGAAAGATATGGCGATCCGTCTGCTGGATATTGCTGATTCCGTGGACAGAGGCCGGCCATTTGCCGTCGGCCCCTTTATGTCTCCTTTTGCGGCGCAGGTCGGACAGACGATTGCGGCTCACATGAAAACGGTGGCGGTGAAAACTTCCGGCGGATATCATGAAGCGGAACGGGTCCGTGTCGCATTTGCCCGTAATGACTATGACGGTCCCGTGGATTTCGGACTGACCGCATTGAAAGTGACCTGGGATGACCGATACAGGCTCATCGGCCACCGTGATGTACTGGGTTCGCTCATGGGACTGGGCATCGACAGAGCGGTTCTGGGGGATATCCTCATGCAGGGGGCGGGGTGCCAGATTGTGGCAGACAGTTCCATGGCGGAATGGATTAAGCGGAATTTCCTGAAAGTCGCCATGGTGTCTGTGCAGATAGAAGAAATATCTCTGGAAGAATTAGAGCCGCCTAAAAAGACAGCCAGAGAGGTGCGTGCCACGGTCGCTTCGCTTCGGCTTGATGCGGTCGGCGCGGCAGGATTTGGCATTTCCCGCAGCAAAATGGTACAATGCGTAGAGAGCGGTCGGACGGAAATTAACTGGCAGCCTGTGAAAAGCGCGTCGCAAACCATAAAAGCAGGAGATGTTATTTCCATCCGCGGCAAAGGACGGATTGAAATCAGGGAAGTCACGGGGATGAGCCGGAAAGGCCGGACAGGGCTCCTGATTGACCGTTATAAATAAGAAATGAAACCGTTGATATGAAACAGGAGGATTATTTATGATTACACCGATGGATATCCATAATAAAACGTTTTCCCGCGGACTGCGGGGGTACAGCCAGGAAGAAGTGGACGCATTCCTGCAGGAGCTGGCAAGTGACTATGAACGTATTTACCGCGAACATCGTGAGATGGAAGAGGAGATGGATACAGTCAAGACGAAACTCCGCAATTATGAAAAAATGGAATCTACTATGTCATCCACTTTGGTTATGGCGCAGGAAACTGCTGAAAATGTGAAGAGAAACGCACAGAAAGAGGCGGAACTGGCAGTTCGGGAAGCGCAGAATGAAGCCCATCATATCATTTCCGATGCGGAAGCGGCCCGCCGCAAACTGAATACCGATCTGCTCAAAACGGAAGGCGATGTCAAGGTCTATATTGAAAAGATTCTGGCCAATTTCAAGTCGGCGATGGCTCTCATCGAATCTGCAAAGAATACGCCGGAGCCGCAGATTGTAAAAGCGCCGGAAGGACAGGATGAGGAAATGGAACTGCCTATCGAAGCGCTGGATGACCGTTGTGCCGATCTTTTTGAAGGAGAAGTAAAAGCTGATACAGCGGAAGCGGAAACTGATGAAGCGGAAGATGAAACACAGCAGGCTGTATCTGAAATATAATAAGGAATGAAAAGGAAGCGGTTCTTACAGGACTGTTTCTTTTTTTCAGGAAATATAAAGCGGCTCTGATAATATGGCTTTTGTTATTAATCGGACAGATTTCTTTTTATGTAAAAACGCTGTCTCTCCTGATGGGGAAACAGCGTTTTGCATTTACTGCTTTTTATTCTTTTTTAGAAGGCAGGCTGCCGTGCAAACAGCTGCCGCTGTTCCTGCCGCAAAGAGGGCGGCCCGTCCCCACTTGCGGACGTTGTCGAAACGGACCGCCGTTTTTACCTTATCCAGGGCAGTGACGGGACGCTTCGCGGAAACGGTCACGCATCCCAGCTTTGTATCAATTTCAATGTTTGTGAAACCTGCTTTGGTAAGAATAGCGGAGAGCTCTTCCGTTTTGTAGAGAGTCATGCCTTTGATGATTTTCGGGTACAGATCGTCGAGAAATCCATAGCCGTCCGCTTCATTTACGATGAGGAAGGTGCCGCCCGGCTTCAGCACCCTTTTGATTTCTTTCAGTGTGTTTGGCAGATTGGGCCAAAAGTATATCGTTTCAAAGGCGGTGATGACATCGAAATGATTTGCGCCGAAAGGAAGGAGTTCGGCGCTTCCTTCATAAACGGAACACCGTCCTTCTGCAATGGCATCGCGGTTGCGCATAAAAGAATAATTCACGCAGTCCGGTGAAAGATCGATGCCTGTCACGTGACCGCGGGGAACTTTCTTTAAAAAGCGGGACAGGTTGATGCCGCCTCCGCAGCCGATGTCGAGGATTTTTTCATTACCGGCAAGATCCAGATGGGAAATCCCCCAGAGGGATACGGGGGTGTGAAAAATATTCATAGAGGCAATCAGCAGTTTTCCGGCGGCGCCCTGCGGGTTGGCAAAAGCGGGAAGTTTCTCGGAAAATTTCATTGTGGCGCTCCTTTCTTAAAACAGGAAATGATATATCTTTATTATAAGTGATTTTTCCGCCGGATAACAGGGAAGGGACGTAATTCTGCATAAAGTGAATAATAGCGCCGACGGAAAAACAAAAATGCAGTCAAAATTATCCTGAATTGATTTGGCAAAAAGCAGTTTTCTAAAGCAAAGAAATAAAAATATTCCGAAACAAGGTTGATTATTTATTCATATAATCGTATAATATATCATATCTCATAAAAAGAAATTATATGAAAATCAGTTGATGAAGAAAGGCGGCATGTAAATGAATGAAATTAAAAAAGTGGTTCTTGCCTATTCCGGCGGATTGGATACATCCGTTATCATTCCGTGGCTGAAAGAGCATTATAACTGTGAAGTCATTGCCTGTACGGTCAATCTGGGACAGCCGGAAGATTTTGACGCGATTCATGAAAAAGCGCTGAAGTCGGGGGCATCTGTGGCGGAAACGCTGGATGTGCGCAGGGAATTTATTGAAGAATATGCCTACAAAGTGTTGCAGGCCGGCGGGAGGTATGAAGGCCGGTATCTTTTAGGAACGTCTTTTGCCCGCCCGCTGATCGGCAAGTGTCTTGTGGATATGGCAAAGAAATACGGAGCGGATGCCATCTGCCACGGTGCCACCGGCAAGGGAAATGACCAGGTCCGTTTTGAACTGGCGGTGAAAGCACTGGCGCCCCACATGAAGATTATCGCTCCCTGGCGCCTATGGGATATGAAATCCCGTGAAGATGAGATGGTTTATGCGGAATCGCACAACGTGCCTATTGATAAATTTGATGAAAAGCAGACGGAAGAAGAAAAAGCGACGCAGAAATATCCCTACTCCATGGACTGGAACATGTGGCATCTCTCCCATGAGGGGGATGATTTGGAAAATCCCGCCAATCCGCCCCACAAAGATATGTACCTTGTCACCTGTGATCCCGAAGATGCTCCCGACCAGCCGGAATTTGTCACCATCGACTTTAAGGAAGGAAACCCGATTGCTGTCAACGGGAAGGAAATGGACGGTGTGGAACTGGTCAATACGCTGAATGAAATCGGCGCAAAGAACGGCATCGGTATTGACGATCTTGTGGAGAACCGCCTGGTGGGCATGAAATCCCGCGGCGTATATGAAAATCCGGCAGGTTCTATTCTTTTCTATGCCCACAGCGAGCTGGAACGCCTTTGTCTGGATCGCGCCACCCTTCATTTCAAGGAAGTGGCGGCCGTCAAATACAGCGAACTCGTTTATGACGGCATGTGGTTTGCCCCTCTTCGTGAAGCACTGCAGGCATTTGCCGATGAAACTTCAAAGACAGTGACGGGAAAAGTGTCCCTCCGCCTGTATAAAGGAAATATCCTCTCCAATGGCGCGGAAAGTCCCTATTCCCTCTACAATGAAGAATTTGTCACATTCGGTGAAGATGAGGTATACAACCAGGCGGACGCGGAAGGTTTCATCAACCTCTTCGGGCTGCCTCTCACCATTCGTGCGCTGATGAAGGAAAAGAATGAAAAATGAGTGAAATGATGTGGGGCGGCCGTTTTCAGAAGGCGGAGGAAAGAAGCGCGCTTGATTTCAACGCTTCTGTTTCCTACGACTGCCGTATGTATAAAGAAGATATCGCCGGCTCGCTGGCTCATGCATCCATGCTGGCGGACCATGGCATCATTTCCAAAGAGGATTTGGAAAAGATTACCGGGGGTCTTTTGAAAATAAAAAAAGAAATAGAAGAAGGCCGGTTTGCATTTTCTGTGGAACTGGAAGACGTCCATATGAATGTGGAAAAGCGTCTGACCGATGATATCGGCGATGCGGGAGCAAGGCTCCACACGGCAAGAAGCAGGAATGACCAGTGCGCCGCAGATCTCCATATGTATATGCGCCGGCATATCGCGAAGCTGGCGGAAAAGCTGATTGCCGCCGAAGAAGCGCTGATAGGTGTATCTGAAAAATACAAGGATGTCATCCTGCCCGGCTATACCCATATGCAGAGAGCGCAGCCCGTGCTTTTCGCCCATCATATGATGGCTTACTGCACCATGCTGCAAAGAGACTTTGAACGGCTCGTCGGCTGCTATGAAATGGCGGATGCCTCTCCTTTGGGCGCCTGCGCTCTGGCGGGGACGACTTATCCCACCATGCCGCAGGAGACGGCGGAGAAACTTCATTTTTCAAAATGTTATGGAAACAGTTTGGATGCGGTTTCCGATCGTGACTACCTGCTCCAGTTTCTTTCCTTCGCATCCATCTGCATGATGCACCTGTCCCGCCTGTCGGAAGAATTGATTCTGTGGAGCACCGGTGAATTCGGATTTATTGAGCTTGATGACGGATACAGCACAGGAAGTTCCATCATGCCGCAGAAGAAGAATCCCGATATCTGTGAACTGGTCCGCGGGAAAACAGGACGGGTATACGGACATTTGACGGCGCTCCTGACTGTGATGAAAGGACTTCCTCTTGCCTATGACAAGGATATGCAGGAAGACAAGGAAGGCGTATTTGACGCCATAGATACACTGGGGTTCGCTTTGGATATTTATGCCGGCATGCTGGGCACCATGACCGTCAACGGCGCGCGTACGAGAACCGTCTTGGAAAATGACTTCTCCAATGCCACCGATATGGCGGACTATCTGGCAAAGAAAGGACTTCCTTTCCGCCGTGCCCATGCGGTGGTGGGAAACGCGGTGGCTTACTGCATTGAAAACAGAAAAGTGCTGCTTGACCTCACCATGGAAGAATTTAAAAAGATGAGTCCTCTTTTTGAAACCGATATTTACGAAGTCCTTCAAATTGAAAACTGCGTGAAGAACAGGGACAGTTACGGCGGTACCGGACCGAAGCAGGTGAAGCGCCAGCAGCGTGAAGCGAAAAAGATAGTCAACAGGCAGAAAAAACTGGCAGCAGAATGGAAAGAAGCGAACGCGTTTATAGAATAAGAATGGGAAGGAAAATATCTTTATAAATGATTTTGCATCAGGCCCTCATGCGGATGAGGGCTTTTAGCATGGCGGAATGAAGAGGGCGGACCAAATTGAATATGAATCGGAAAATATAATAAAATTTTGCCTGAATATATATTTTTGATATAAAATTGTATTGAAATAAATTTGAATGAAATTAATACAAGTATAAAAAGGAGAAAAATGAAGATCGCACTTCTTCATCTGGATGTGGCGGAAGGACCGGAAACAAGAAACAGAAGAAGTATCATTTCTGCGGCGGGAGAGGCAGTTTCCCGCGGAGCAGACTGGATCGTCACGCCTGAAACGGCGCTTCAGGGATATTTCTTCTATGACAACAATGGGAAGCTTCCTTCCTTTTCGGAAAAGCAGTTGTCCCGGTATATGTTTTTTGCCGGAAGGAATAAAGCGGATATGTTTCTTTCCGCAGCAGAATATGATGAAAGGGATGGAAAGGGATACAATTCCTGTTTTGTCATAAACAGGGAAGGAAAGCTTCTGGGGAAGCACAGGAAGATGTGCTCCCACCGGAAGGGATTTGAACGGTGGCTGTCCCTGGGAAGAGAAACCCATGTGTTTAACATAGGCACGCTCCATGTGGGTCTGCTTGTCTGCGCAGATTCCTATTACGAACAGCCTTGTTTGGAAATAAAAAAGAAGAAAGCGGATATGGTACTTGTTACAGCAGCCTGGCCGCCGGGGAAATGCTGCTCCGATCCTGTGTCTGTCTGGGAAACCTGTTCAAAATTATGCGGTGTTCCGGTAATTGTCTGCAACCAGACGGGATATCATGAAAGAATGGATATGAGAGAAGCGGAAAGCGCGGTCATCGTGGAAGGACAGCGGCTTTTTACCTATAAAGGCGATCCAGCGGTTTTATTTTGTGAGTGGGATGAAGGGAAAATGCGGATCCGCTCAAGAGTGTTTGAGGTGGTGCACGTAAAATGAAAGAAATAGAATTGTATCGGTTAAGTACAGGTGAGAAAATCGTACATGTCCCTGAAACACGCAGCATCGTAGTCCGTTTTAATGCTCCTAAAAAGGTCTTGAGCACTTCTCTCTTGAATGGCGGATACAGAGAAGATATCAAGGGGCTTTTCAACTATACCTGCTGCGGGCCCGGTTCCTGCATGAGCCTTGAAAAATATGAGGAGCATCTGGAAAAATGTGCAGCAGTTATAGGGCTTGATCCTGCCCATTCAACGGGAATCGGCACGGCGGCACGGATGGAGAACGCGGCCATCGTGGAAGAAACCTATGAAGAACTTAAGGTGGCAGCCTGCGTGACGGCAGGAGTGGAAGGAAACGCAGGGTGCGCAGGAGATCCGGCGGGATATTACGGGGCGGGGGCACGTCCGGAAATATACAGGCCGGGAACCATTAATATCCTGCTTTTTATCAATGCCGATATGCCGCCGGGGATATTAACCCGCGCGCTGGTCACCTGTACGGAAGGAAAGACGGCGGCGCTTCGGGAACTGATGGTGGGGAGCCGGTATTCGGAAAATCCTGCCACAGGAACGGGGACAGACTCGACAGTCATCATTTGTGATCCGAAATCACCGCTTTATTTCCGCAGCGCAGGGAAACATAACAAACTGGGGGAACTGATCGGGAAGACGGTCAAAGAGGCAGTGAAAAAGGCATTAGGGAATCAAAATCATCTCTATCCCTCTACGCAGCACAGCGTGACAGAACGGTTGAGGCGGTATGGGGTGACAGAGGAAGTCCTGTATTCGTATTTCAGGGAATATAAAAAAGACGGCATTGAAGAAGAATGGCGCCATCTCTGGCGAAAAATAGACCGGGGCAGCGAAATGGTATTCATATCATCTTTCCTGGCGGAGCTCCTCGACGAATATCGGTGGGGACTGGCGGGAAATGAAGAGGTATGCCGCATGGCAAAAAAGCTCCTGCAAATGACGGAAGAAGCTTATGGCATACAGTCTGCATTGGTGGAGATGAAATCGGCTGAAGATATAAAAGATGCTTTTTGCCGATTGGCAGTACAGGCAGCTGTAAAGAAGAACGGCGTTTGAGCATAACGGTCAAACAGATAAATCTATCAGGTACAGGCAGTTTATCGGTTTGCCGCTAAAGATCAGAAGCTGATAATATATTCTTTATGTAAAGTGTTTTTTCTTGACAGACTGTTTTGTTTCTTATATAATCATTCCGGTATGGTGATGATATGTTTTTAGAAAATATCGTACAGAAAGGCGAGCTGCTTGATTGCTACGGCGCTTTATTGACCGTGCGGCAGCGGGAATGCCTTGAGCTTTATTATAATGAAAATCTCACATTGGCGGAGATTGCGGAGTATTTCCATATTTCCCGCCAGGCAGTGCATGATGCCATGCGCCATGGGGAGGAGCAGCTGGAGAATTATGAAGCGGCGCTCCATGTGGCGGCTGCACGGCTGAAGCGTAAGAAAGCGGCAGAAGAGATTTCTCTGCTCTTGTCCGATACGGCAAGAGAAGAAGCGGCGCCGCTTTTAAAAGTATTGACAGATTGAGGTGGACGGATGCCTTTTGAAAATTTAGGGGATAAGCTGCAGTCTGCTTTCAAGGATCTACGGGGAAAGGGCAGACTTTCTGAGAGCGATATCGACAGCGCGCTCCGTGAAGTGCGCCGTGCTCTTCTGGAAGCAGACGTTAATTTCAAAGTTGCGAAAGATTTTATTGCCCAGGTTCGTGAAAAGGCGGTGGGTGAAGAGGTCTTCGGGAGCCTGAAGCCTGACCAGACGGTAATCAAAATCGTCCGTGATGAGCTGACGGAGCTCTTAGGCGGTACGCAGAGCAAGATTACGATGTCGTCCTCCGGATTGACAGTGATTATGCTGGTGGGGCTGCAGGGCGCCGGTAAAACGACGACAGCAGGCAAGCTGGCCCTTATGCTGAAGAAGCGCGGCAAGAAACCTCTTTTGGCGGCGTGCGACGTGTACCGCCCCGCGGCAATCAAGCAGCTGGAGGTTCTCGGACAGCAGGTGGATGTTCCCGTATACCGCATGCCTGATAATGTGGATCCTGTCCATATCGCACGGTACGCAGTGGATGCGGCAAAGTCTTACGGACGGGACGTGGTTATCCTTGATACGGCGGGCCGGCTGACAATTGACGAAAAACTTATGGCAGAACTTCGGAATATAAAATCCGAAGTCCATCCTCATGAAATCCTTCTTGTCCTGGATTCTATGACAGGACAGGATGCGGTAACAACAGCTGGGACATTTGATGAAAATCTCGGTATAGACGGCACGATCCTGACGAAGATGGACGGCGATGCCCGCGGCGGCGCGGCTCTTTCCATCAAGGCGGTCACCGGCAAACCGATAAAAATGATCGGTGTCAGTGAAAAGCTGGACGGCGGTTTGGAGGATTTCCATCCCGACCGTATGGCAGGACGCATTCTCGACCTGGGCGATCTGGAATCTCTCTTTGAACAGGCCCAGAGAAATATGGATCAGGATACGCTCAAAGAGGGCGCGAAGAAAATTCAAAAAGGCGAATTTTCTCTGGACGATTTCCTGAAACAGCTGAAACAGATCCAGAAATTGGGCTCCATGTCCGGCATTTTAAGCATGATTCCGGGAATGGGGAAATATAAAGAGCAGTTGAAAGATGTTGATCTAAACGGCAAGGAGATCAGACATATCGAAGCAATTATTTTGTCTATGACACCGGCGGAACGGGCGAATATCGATTTGCTCAACGGCAGCCGCAGGAAGCGCATCGCGGACGGCGCCGGTGTGAAGATCCAGGATGTAAACCGCATGATGAAGCAGTTTAAGGAAATGCAGAAGCAGATGAAAAAGCTGAAAGGCAGAAAGATGCGTCCTCCGACAGGCGGTCTCGGCGGGTTTGGCGGTTTCGGCGGATTTCCGGGCATGTTCAGATGAAAGCGGCGTAAGCCTGAAATTTTTTGCAGGAATACCGGCCTGACCGCGCTGCCGGAAAGGCCGATTATTTCATAAATCAAGTAAAGAACTTATGATTTCAAGGAGGTGAAATTATGTTAAAGATTCGTTTGACCCGCATGGGCGCAAAGAAAAATCCTTTCTACCGTGTAGTTGTTATTGATTCCAAGGAAGCCCGCAACGGTACTCCGGTCGCGACTGTAGGCTGGTATGATCCGGCTAAGGCTGACGCCCCTGTCAAGCTTGATGAAGAAGCAATCCTTTCCTGGCTTGGCAAAGGTGCACAGCCGACTGATACAGTCCGCAGCCTTCTCCGTAAAAATGGCATCATGGCAAAGTTTGCTGAAGCGAAGAAATAAGGGAGGCGCGCTATGAATGAATTGGTGGAAAATATCACCAGGGCTCTTGTGAAGAACCCCGACGCCGTCTCTGTGAACGTTGTCCATAAGGGCAGCCTGGAGATTTATCAGATCCAGGTTGCCCCTGAAGATATGGGCAAGGTGATTGGCAGAAAAGGCCGCATTGCTAATGCAATCCGAACAGTGGTAAAAGCAGGGGCTTTAAAGGAAAATAAAAAAGTCGCTGTTGACATTCTGGAAGAGGTACACTAATGGATGAAATTCAGGTTTTGATTCCTGTCGCTGTAAAATCTAAGCTGACAGAGGCATTAAAGACAACTTTGCTGAACCAGATCAATCAAAATATCAAGAGTGTTGAAAATGACATGACACAGCTTGAATTTGAAGCTAACGCGAAACTGGCGGAACAGGCAAAAATCAATATGCAGGCAGTAGCTCCTCTCCGCGCTCAGTATGACGCGCAGAAAGCACAGATGATCCAGGTAAAGGATAAACTCACTGCAGATAAAGAACATCTGGAAAAACTGACTATTGGCGCAGAATTGCCGCGTCAGCCGCTTAACCGCCTTGTGACTCTTCATATCGGTGACGACATGAATGCTGTCGCCGGGGGAGAAATTCTGGTGGAAGACGGAAAGATTATCGCTTTCCGTGAATGATATGAATTCCGGCAAATGGATTACTGTCGGCCGAATTGTTGCCCCGCATGGCGTGCGGGGTGATTTGCGTGTCCTTCCGGAGACGGAACGGCCGGCCATGTTCAAAAAGCTGAAAAAACTTTTCCTTGGCGGCAGAACCTATGATGTACGCTCTTCCCGTCCTCATAAGAATGTATACATCATTCATTTGGCAGGGGTGGAAGACCGGAACGGAGCGGAGCCGCTTGTCGGAACGCCTGTGGAAATACCTGTGGCGGAATTACCGAAATTGCCGGAGGGGGAATATTATTACTTCCAGCTTATCGGCCTGACAGTGGTTTCCGATGCGGGGGATACTGTGGGGACGCTCACGGAAATTATTGAAACCGGCGCGAATAACGTGTATGCGGTAAAAACGGCGGAAGGAAAGGAAATATACCTTCCTGCCATACCGTCCTGCGTCCTTTCCGTTCAACCGGAGGAAAAGACGATGACGGTGCATTTACCGGAATGGGAATAAACATGAAAATAGATATTTTATCTTTATTTCCCGAGTTTATAGAAGCATTCTTCCGACAGAGCATGATTAAACGCGCTCTGGACGCGGGGCTCATAGAGATGGCGGTGACAGATCCGCGGGAGTTTTCCCACAGCAGGCATCATCAGGTGGATGATACCATCTATGGCGGCGGTGCGGGAATGCTCATGCAGTGCGGGCCGCTTTTTGAAGCCTGTGAATCGGTACTTCCTCAAAAGGGGCCGCGGGATCGGGTGGTTTTCCTGTCTCCTGCCGGGATCCCTTTTACCCAGGATAAAGCCAAGGAGCTTTACTGCAGTTATGACCATCTGGTTCTGATCTGCGGGCACTATGAGGGGGTAGACTACCGCGTGGAAGAACACCTGGCAGATGAACTGATTTCCATCGGAGACTATGTCCTTACGGGAGGAGAGCTTGGCGCTATGGTTATTTCCGATGCGGTTGCCCGTATGGTGCCTGGTGTCCTTGGAGATGCGGGCAGCGCAGCAGGCGATTCTTTCTATGAACCGATTCTGGAATATCCTCAGTATACGAAACCTGTGGATTATCGTGGCTGGAAAGTGCCTGAGATACTTGTGAGCGGCCATCATGCAAATATTGCCCGCTGGCGGCGGAAAGAGGCGCTTCGGCGGACCCTGAAATGCCGCCCTGATCTTCTGGCAAAATTACAAATGACGGCGGAAGATAAAAAACTCATGGTGGAAATAGCCGGGGAAGAGGAGGAATCATAGTGGCGCCTGTGTATATAGGACTTGTCCATTATCCGATCTATAACAAACATATGGAAGTGGTCACGACCGCCCTTACGAACTATGACCTTCATGATATCGCGCGGACGGCGAAAACATATGGCGTACGCACTTATTTCATTATCCATCCCATCGAGAGCCAGCGCGAAATGGCGCTCCGTATCATGACCCACTGGAAAACGGGCGGCGGGGTCCATTATAACCCGAACCGGAAAGAAGCTTTTGAAGAAACAGCTCTTGTACCGTCTCTGGAGGATGCCACCCGGCAGATAGAAAAAGACTGCGGAGAAAAGCCGATTATTGTGACTACGGATGCCCGTGTCTACCCGAATACGGTTTCTTACACGGACATGCGGAAGAAAATCCATGAAGAGGAAAAACCTGTTTTCATTCTTTTCGGGACAGGCTTCGGCATGACCAGGGAAATGATGAAACAGTTTGATTATATTGTAGAACCTATATATGGTGCCGGCAGCTACAACCACCTCTGTGTGAGAAGCGCCGCTGCCATCATCCTTGACCGCCTTTTAGGCGAGCCCTGGTGGAATACAAAGGAGGGGAAATAATTATGTCCGGACATTCCAAGTGGGAAAATATCAAGCGCAAGAAAGGCAAGACGGATGCCATCCGCGCGAAAATTACCACAAAAATTTCCAAGGAAATCACGATTGCTGCCCGTATGGGCGGCGGAGATCCCGTAGGAAATATGCGTTTAAAATTGGCTTTGACAAAAGCAAAGCAGAACAATGTGCCGAAAGATAATATCCAGCGCGCTATTGCCAAAGGCGTAGGCGCCGCTTCCGGTGCGGGCTTTGATGAAATTACTTACGAGGGGTACGGACCCGGCGGCGCGGCGGTTATCGTTGAGTGCAATACGGATAACAGAAACCGTGCGGCGGCGGACGTACGCCATGCCTTTACCCATCACGGCGGCAGCATCGGTACGCCGGGCTGTGTGGCGTGGATGTTCAAGAAAAAAGGCATAATTGTCGTGAGCAAAGAAGCCGCTGATGAAGATACCCTCATGATGATCGCTCTTGACGCAGGTGCCGAAGACGTCTCGACAGACGGAGACGGTTTTGAAATTACGACGGCTCCTGAAGATTTCCTGACCGTTTCCGAAGCACTGGAAAAAGAAGGAATTGCCGTAGAAGCATCGGAAGTGACCATGGTTCCGGATAATACTGTTTCCCTTGAAGGCGATGCGGCGGACGTCATGAATAAGCTTACCGGTGAACTGGAAGAATTGGATGACGTGCAGGACGTGTACACCAACGCAGAACTTCCGGAAGATATGGAATAATAGAAAGCACAGGTTCAAGCCTGTGTTTTTTTGCGCAGAAAAGCGGAGTTGCCCTGGTGTCAGCAGATTTTGCTGCTGGCGGCACTAAAAAAGAATCCTTACGAATATTTTCATTCATAAGGATTCTTTTCATTTGCTTAGAAATGGTAATTCAAGCCGACACCGAAGCCGTCTTCGCTGGATGTCTTATCTCTGTCATAATAGGTATAGTTCACGTCAAGGTCGAAAGAGGTGGGAACGAGGCCAAGCCGGAGACCCACTTTATATTCTCTTTCCTCGGAAGATAATTTCAGTCCGCCATACGCATCAAGAGGACCTATGACATTTGTTCTTCCTTCCAGAAGTCCGTAAACTTTTGCGTCTCTGTCATAATAATTTCTGTTGCCTAAACCAAGGTATACATGGCCCAGTTTATACTTGGCGTAAATATCTGTTTCATTTCCGCCATGATTCCAGTGTCTGTATTCCGCACCGACAATAACTTTACTGACAGGCGAAATTTCGATATGGGCGCTGTGGATACCGTCTTTTGCTCCGTTGTAGCCATAGCCGACTTCCGTTTCCAGAACCGGTACGCCGGGAATCAGCGCCTGGGCAGAATATGCTCCGCTGAATACGGTAAGCACCGCTGCCGCGAATAACAATTTCTTCATAACAGTCTCTCCTTTCTGCAGATAATCTTTTCTCTATTATAAATCAAGAATAGAAAAAATTCCATCTATTATCTTATAGAATTTGGGCATGGGTTGGACAATCCAATTGCTCCCCTGATAAAAGGAACAGTTGTTTATGGAATGCAGGTGTCGTTCTGTATTATAAGGCAATCGCTCTTGCGAAATGTTCTTTCAGGACCTTGACGGATGCCTGGAGTTCTTTTTGCTCGTCATCTGTCAGATGCAGCTCAATGATGTCTTCCACGCCGTCTTTTCCGATTTTGACGGGAACGGAAGCGAAACTGTCTTTTATGCCGTACGGACCGTCAAGGTAAACGGAGCAGGGGAGGATCTTGTGTTCATTATGGTAAATCGCGCGGACCAGCTCTGCTGTCGCCGAGGTGACGCCGAATTCAGTGCAGCCTTTTGTCGTATTTTCGATATATCCTTCCTTGTGGACTTTGTCGAGAATGACTTCTTTGGCGTCCATATGATAAAGCTCCGGTTTTTCTGCGAGGAGTTCATCGATCGGTTTGCCGGCGACTGTTACATGGCTCCAGGGAATCATGGAGCTGTCCCCGTGTTCACCTAAGAGATAAGCGGTGAGGGAGCGGCGGTTTACTTTCAGCTGGGTAGACAGCTGCATCTGCAGCCGGGCAGAGTCGAGAGCCGTTCCCGAGCCGATGATTTTTTCCTTTGGCCAGTCCAGTTTGTACTGGAGGTATTCGGCGATAATATCACAGGGATTGGAAATGGAAATAATAATTCCGTCAAATCCCGATTCTTTAATGAGCGGAATAAATTCTTTGCTTGTGGCGACGGCGCTGTCCATCATGTCAAGGCGTGTCTGTCCCGGAAGACGGGGTGTGCCTGACGCATTGATGAGTATATCGGCATCCTTCATGTCGGCTACGGTGCCTGCGTACGCCTCAAAATGATGGGGCTGGTAACTTACTGCGTCCAGCAGGTCAAGTGATTCGCCATGGGCCTTGTCATTATTAATATCATAGAAAACCACTTCGTCAGCCAGTCCCTGCACTGCGAACTGGAGTGCCAAGTGGGAACCTACGTTTCCCGCACCGATGATGCCGATTTTTCTTGTTTTAATTGCCATTTCTTCTATCCTCCTGTTTCTCCTTCATGAATGATCATTCTTTTGGATCATAATTTAAACCAATTATACTCTCTCAAACCGGATGAGGCTACCTTCTTTTAGCAGCGGAGGAATATGTTTGGTGAAAAGGAGATGATTGCGGGAAATTGCAGGGCATGGCATAAAATATTCCCAGGCAGTCAAACGGATTACAAGGATATCGTTTTAAAATTTTTGACGATCAAAATTCTTTAGGTCATCAGCACATTCTGAATGATCTAATTACTCTATAATAAATTGATTACCATATGTTGTGTTTTGAAAATATATTGACACAATATATTGAATAGAATAATATAGATATACAAAATAACCGAAATAGAATCGGTGAAATAAAGAGAGGGTATTGATTATGGAACATTGGTATGACAATGAAATCAGCCGGGGTATCTTAGCGGCGAAATATTATCATGAAGGCGAGACGACGCCGCAGCAGTTCATCGACAGGGTGAGCTCCATATTTAAGGGGGATTTTCGTGAACGTATGAAAAAATACATCACAGACGGAGATTTTTCTCCTGCCGGAAGGACGCTTTATGCGGCAGGTTCGAGGGGCAAATTTAAAGTATCCATGTCAAACTGCTATATCCTGCCGTCACCGGAAGATAATCTGGAATCCATTTTTCATTCCAATTATGAAATTGCCCGTATTTTTTCCTATGGCGGCGGTATCGGTATCAATATTTCCAATCTCCGTCCTGCAGGAAGCCGTGTACATAATGTGGCACGTACTTCCACCGGTGCCGTTTCTTTCATGAAAATTTTTAATACTACCGGCGAAGTGATCAGCCAAAACGGCCGCCGCGGCGCGCAGATGGTGGGACTTAACTGCAGCCATCCTGATATTTATGAATTCCTCCATATCAAGCAAAATGAAGAAAAGCTGTCCAGCATGAATATCAGCATTCTTTTTACTGATGAATTTATGGAAGCTGTGCGGGACGATAAAGAGTACACCCTCCGTTTCCATGTAGAATCGACCGGTGAAAATATCGAAAGGACGATCCGTGCCCGTGATTTCTTCCGTGAGTTTTGCGAAACCCAGTGGGATTGGGGCGATCCAGGGGCGCTTTTTTCGGATCGGCTGAATGATTACCATCTGCTTGCAGGATATGATGAGTATCAAATTGAAATCACGAACCCCTGCGGCGAGTTCGGCGGCAACGCGTACAATGCGTGCAACTTGGGCAGCATCAATCTGTACAACATGATCGATGATAAATTCGGCAATGCACCGTCTTTGAATGAGGAAAAATTCAAGCAGGCGGTTTATGACGGCATTATTGCTCTTGACGAGATCGTCTCTTACGGTTATGAAACGCAGCCTCTGGATGAAAACAGGACCTGTATTGATGACTGGCGCTCTTTGGGGCTGGGACTCTTCGGCGTGGCCGATGCGCTTGTGGCGATGAAGCTGGCTTACGGAAGCCGGGAAGCAAGCGCATTTATGGAAAATGTGATGAAGATCATGCTCCTTTCCGCGCTCCGCTCTTCCTGTGACAGGGCAAAGATGAAAGGTACTTTTGGACAATACCGCCGGGAGGCGACAGAGAAATCGCCGATTATACAAATGGTAAAAGAATTGGACGGCGGTCTTTATGAAGATATCCGAACTTATGGTCTGCGGAACGGCACACTCCTTGCCATTGCGCCGACAGGAACCATTTCCCTTCTGATGGGAAGTTTTTCCGGCGGCTGTGAACCGCTTTACAAAATTTCTTATGAACGTTCCACACACAAGATGGAAGAAGTGAACGGTAGTTTCCGCGTGTATGCCCACAGTGTAAAAGATTTGCTCCGGTACCATCATCTGCCATTGACTTTGACGGATGATGAAATACGGGAAAAGTTCCCCTGGGTCATTGAAAGCCATGATATTTCCTTTATGGATCGTGTAGCTATGCAGGCGGTCATGCAGAAGTATGTGGATAATTCCATTTCCAGCACGGTGAATTTGAAAAATGACGCTACGCCCGAAGATATCTACGATATTTACCTGGCGGCATGGGAAAGCGGATGCAAAGGCATTACTGTTTTCAGAGACGGATGCCGCCGGGGAAATATTCTCGGCGTTGCCGCAAAGGAAGAAGAGAAAGCCGATGGACCAAAGCCGGCAGAAGGGCAGCCGGTTTGTCCCGAATGCGGCGGAAAGAATATCCGTGTGGAAGGCCATTGTGCTGCCTGCAGTGACTGTGGCTGGTCCGCCTGCAGTGTCGTGTAAATGAAATAGAACAGGAAGATTCCATATGAACCGGCGGGCGTTTTTGCACGGGAAAATGAAAGAAACTTTAGCGTTTCTTGTGAAATCAGACGCAGAATTATATAATTAAAGAAGACAAACCGGGAATCAATAGTGAATGAAAATGAAAAGACTGGAGATATAAGCTTTAGTAAGGAGAGGATTCCCGGCGGAGAGATTATCCGTAAACGGAAAAGGAGGACTCACTGATGAAAGGTTATGCAATGCTCAAAATCGGCTCTGTAGGCTGGGTTGAAAAAGAAAGACCGGTCTGCGGCGCTATGGACGCTATCTGTAAGCCGCTGGCTATCGCCATCTGCACTTCTGACGTACATACCGTATGGGAGGGTGCTGTCGGTGAACGGCATGACATGATTCTCGGGCATGAATGCTGCGCGGAAGTGGTGGAAGTCGGCGCGGATGTAAAAGATTTCAAGCCGGGCGACCGTGTTCTTGTTCCCGCAATCACCCCCGACTGGAATTCACTGGAAGCCCAGGCCGGATACGCGATGCATTCCGGCGGCATGCTGGCAGGCTGGAAATTTTCTAATTTTAAAGACGGTGTGTTTGCGGAATATTTCCATGTGAATGATGCTGACGGAAATTTGGCGCACTTGCCGAAAGAAATTAATGTGGTAGATGCGTGCATGCTCTCCGATATGGTTCCTACCGGATTCCACGGTGTGGAACTGGCCGATGTGCAGTTTGGCGATGTGGTGCTTGTCATCGGCATCGGCCCTGTGGGGCTCATGGCGGTTGCCGGAACGAATATGCGCGGCGCTGCCCGGATTATTGCCGTAGGCAGCCGCCCCGTATGCGTAGAAGCGGCAAAGAAATACGGAGCATCAGATATCATAAATTATAAAAACGGTCCCATTGAAGACCAGGTCATGCGGCTCACCGACGGCAAAGGTGTGGATCGTGTCATTATCGCGGGCGGTACGGTGGATACATTTGCGTCCGCAGTGAAAGCATTGAAGCCGGGCGGAAAAATCGGTTCTGTGAACTATCTGGGAAGCGGCGACAGTATCCGTATCCCCCGTGTGGAATGGGGAGTAGGCATGGGGCATAAAGCCATCGTTGGCGGACTTATGCCCGGCGGCAGACTCCGTATGGAAAAGCTGGGCGCCCTTGTGGCGGCAGGAAAACTGGACGTAAGCCTTCTTTCCACCCATGTATACGAAGGCTGGGATAAGCTTCCCGAAGCGCTTCAGATTATGAAAGATAAACCGGCGGACGTGATTAAGCCGGTAGTGGTTTTGGAAAGATAAGACAGAAATAAAAGGGACTGTTCCTCACAGGCAGTCCTTTTTGCTTGGGAAATTTTATATACAAATTAGAGTATATACTCATTGAGATAGAAATATATTTCTTAAAATGATTAGAAACAGATGGATGAATTTATGAATCACCGATAAAAACAGAACCGATAAAAGTGTTAATTTTATTTTCATGGTTCTTGTATCTTGTAAATGCATGAATAAACGTCTTGTGCTTCTGAAATCGGGATAGATGGTGATATATAGTATACTAATTCACAGGGAACATATATAATTAGGACATAAAAACGAGTACCGGGAATGGACAAAGGAGGTCAGAGCCTTTTGTCGTTCCCGGTATGGCACGGAAAGGGTCAGGAAGTGAATAAACTTAAATCTTATGCAGTTAATCAGCTGAAGGTTACGCGGAATACATTCCGTGATCCGATCATTGCGGCAGTCACGGTTTCTATGATTGCCGTGCTTCTTATTTTTGTGGTGTGGCCCCTACTGGAAGTCGTGAAGCAGAGTCTTGTGGATACGGCAGGCAATTACAGTTTCCAGGCGTATAAGAATATCTTTACGATGAAGGAAACATACAAGGCCTTTTGCAACACCATTATGCTGGCCGTCATTGTCGGTATTCTGGCGACGGTGATCGGGTTTCTTTTTGCCTACTGCACGTCCCACCTGCAGATCCGCGGGAAAAGAATATTTAATCTGATGGCGATGATGCCCATGGTGTCACCGCCGTTTTCTGTGGCATTGTCCATTATCATGCTTTTTGGTAGCCGCGGTCTGATCACTTACAATCTTCTCGGCTGGACGAATACAAATATTTACGGGCTGAAAGGCCTGATTTTTGTACAGACGATTTCTTATTTTCCTATCGCCTTTCTTCTTTTAGCCGGCATGCTGCGGTCTATTGACTCCTCTATTGAGGATGCGGCCCGTGATCTGGGCTCTTCTAAATGGCGTACATTCAGTACGATTACGGTTCCTCTTGTCCGTCCGGGGATTGCCAATGCGTTCCTTTTGGTGTTTATTAAATCGGTGGCGGATTTTGCGAACCCTATGGCTATCGGCGGGAATTTCTCCACACTGGCGACGCAGGTGTACCTGCAGGCTATCGGGAGTTATGATGTGCAGGGCGGCGCGGCGGTGGCCGTTGTCCTACTGGATATCGCCATGATTCTTTTCATTCTTTCCAAATACTGGGTGGAGAAAAAGACCTATGTGACCGTGCTGGGAAAAGCTTCCCGCGAGAGGGCGATGATTAAGGATCCCGCCGTAGTGATTCCGGTGGCAGGCTTCTGCTTCCTTGTGACTGCCGTGGTGCTGGCGATTTATGTCCTGATTCCGATTGCTTCTCTGATAAAAATGTGGGGCGTCGATTATTCATTTACTCTTGCCCATTACAAGTACGCTTTCGAAGTGGGACGGAATGCGATCCGGGATACTACGCTTCTGGCTGTTGTTTCCACGCCGATTGCCGGTATTCTCGGTATGGTTGTCGCGTACCTTGTGGTGCGGAAGAAGTTCATCGGCAGAGGCTTCATTAATTTTGCGTCGCTCCTCAGTATTTCCGTGCCGGGTACGGTTATCGGCATCGGATATATACTGACATTCAATGATTATCCTCTCCAGCTGACAGGTACGGCAATCATTCTTATTGCGGCGTTTGTCATCCGCGCGCTGCCTATCGGTATCCGTGCCGGTGTTTCCAGTCTGCAGCAGATTGACCCCGGTATTGAAGAAGCGGCGGCTGACCTGGGATCCAACGCAGGCCGCGTATTTACCACGGTGACGCTTCCTTTGATTAAAAGCGCTTTCTTTGGCGGTCTTGTGTATTCATTTATCAGAAGCATGACGAGCATCAGCGCGGTCATCTTCCTGGTGTCGGCCAAGTACAGTCTGCTTACTGTTCTTATTCTGGACCAGGTGGAAGATAACCAGTTCGGTGTGGCGTCCGCCTTTTCAACGATATTGATCTTGATTGTATATGCGGCCATTGTGGGAATCCAGCTTCTTCTCGGACGCTTCGGCTCCCATAATAAAGAAACGGCAAGTGAAGGAGAAATGTGATGGCAAAACAGGCAAGCATCGAATTGAAAAACTTAACAAAAGAATATGTGACGCATGAAGGAACCGGTACGTTCCTCGCGGTAGACCATATTAATGTAAATATAGGAAGCGGTGAATTTGTAACGCTCTTGGGGCCGTCAGGCTGCGGAAAAACGACGACACTCCGCATGATTGCCGGATTCGAATCTGTTTCCGGCGGAGATATCCTTCTGGACGGGATCCGGATCAATGAAATGACACCGGATAAGCGGGATTCTTCTATGGTATTCCAGAGTTATGCCTTATTTCCCCATTATGATGTGTATGATAATGTAGCGTATGGTCTTGTAAACAAAAAAATGGATAAGAAGACCATCAGGGAAAAAGTCATGCAGATGGTGGAACTTGTGGGACTGAAAGGGCTGGAACACCGTATGCCGAATCAGCTTTCCGGAGGCCAGCAGCAGCGCGTGGCTCTTGCCAGGGCGCTTGTCATGGAACCGGCTGTCCTGCTCTTTGATGAGCCTTTATCTAACTTGGATGCGAAACTCCGGGTGTACATGCGCAAAGAGATAAGAAAAATTCAGCAGCGGATCGGCATTACCAGCGTGTATGTCACCCACGACCAGGCGGAAGCCATGAGCCTTTCCGATAAAATTATCATCATGAATAAGGGACATATCGAACAGGTGGGAACGCCCCATGAAGTATACCAGCATCCTGCTTCCCGTTTTGTTGCCGATTTCATTGGCAGCGCCAACTTTGTGGAAGCAAAAGTGAGTGAAGGGGACAGTGAAGGGGAAATGATTCCCGTCCGTATGTTAAATGAAGATTTTAATGTCCATTATGCCGGACTTCCGGTGAAAGCGGGGGATACGGTACAGATCGTTCTCCGCCCTGAAGCGATCAGGCTGGTGGACAGCGGCGACGTGGAAGCGGAGGTGATTTCTTCGACTTATATGGGGGCTGTGCAGGAATATGTCGTCCGTGCCGGTGATAAGGAACTTGAAACGGAAGAGTATAATCCGGAAGGGAAGCGTATTTACCGGCCGGGAGATAAAGTATGGCTCCGCATTCAGCGAGGCGCGCTCCACGCTGTGAAGAACTGAACGAAACTTGGATACCCGGCACGGGTATTTGAGTATAGAGGAAAGATTCATTTTAAGGAGGCATTTTGATGAAAAGTATTTGGAAGAAGGCGGCACTTGCCGTTCTTGCAGGCGCTATGGCATTCAGCTTTACAGGCTGCGGAGGGGAGAAGAAAGCGGAAGCTCCGGCGGCGAAGAAGGAATCAAAAGAAATCACCGTATACATGGGAGTCGTAGAACAGTCTGCGAAAGTGGTTGCCAGCGAATTTGAAAAAGATACGGGCATTAAAGTGAACTTTGTCCGTATGAGCGGCGGGGAGACCTTGAGCCGTATCCGCGCGGAAAAGAATAATCCCCAGGCCAGTGTATGGTATGGCGGCAGCGCCGATTCTTTCATTATGGCGAAAAAGGAAGGACTTCTGGAAGCATACAAGTCGCCCAATGCAGAAAAAATCAAATCGGAGTTTAAAGATGCAGATGGATACTGGACAGGCATTTATCAGGGCTATCTCGGCTTTATACTCGACGGCCGTTATTTTGACGAACATAAGCTGCAGCCGCCGACATCATGGGATGATTTGCTGAAGCCGGAATTTACCGGCCAGATTGTCATGGGGAATCCGGGCTCCGCTTCTACCGGTTATGTAGTGGTTTCCGCTATCGTCCAGAGCATGGGTGAGGAAAAAGGCATGGAGTACCTTGCCAAATTGAATAAACAGATCAAGCAGTATACCAAGGCAGGCGCGGCTCCGGCACGCAGCGCGGCTCTTGGCGAAGCAGCCATCGGCATCACTTATCTCCATAACGGGATCCGTCTGATCAAGGAAGGCAATACGAACGTCCGCCTGTCGCTGCCGGAAGAAGGTACTGCTTATGAATTGGGCGCCGTAGCGATTATTAAGAATGCACCGGATATGGAAGCAGCAAAGAAATTTGTCGACTGGGCTCTTACCAAGAAAGCGCAGGAAATCGGACAGCATAATAATTCCTACCAGTTTCTCACCAATCCGGAAGCAAACCCGCCGGAAGAAGCTATGAAATTTAAGGATGCGAAACTCATTGATTACAACTTCCAGTGGTCCGGCGATAACCGTGCCCGTCTCCTGGAAGCATGGAACAAGGCAGTGAAAGAATAATGGGAGCAAAAGGAAAAATAGGACTGATCGGCCTTGCCGTGATGGGTGCCAATCTGGCGAGAAATCTGGCAGGGCATGGTATTTCCACGGTCGTTTATAACCGAAGCCATGACAAGACGGAAAATTTTCTTAAAGAATTTGGAAGTGACACGAACCTTTCCGGCGCGGCTGCTTTGGAAGAGCTGGTCAATTCTCTGGAAAAACCGCGGAAGATTATCCTTATGATCAAGGCGGGCGAAGCAGTGGATGCTATGATAGCAAAACTCATTCCCCTCCTTGAAAAAGACGATATCCTTATTGACGGTGGGAATTCCTTCTTTGAAGATACCCGGCGTCGGAGCAGGGAAATGGAAGCGCTGGGGGTTCACTTTGTGGGCATGGGCGTATCCGGTGGTGAAGAAGGGGCGCTCCACGGCCCCAGCCTTATGCCCGGCGGCACCCGCGAGGCCTACGATGCTCTTGCGCCGATATTGAAGGCGGTCTCGGCGAAGGCGGAAGGAGAAGCCTGTGTGGATTACATGGGTCCTGATGGTGCCGGACATTATGTGAAGATGGTTCATAACGGCATCGAGTACGCTGATATGCAGATGATTGCCGATACATACTTTGTGATGAAGAACGTTCTTGGCATGACGGCGGAAGAGATGGCGGACACCTGGGAAATGTGGAACAAAGGCGAGTTATCTTCTTACCTGGTGGAAATCACTGCCCGTATTCTGCGGAAAGCCGATGAGATGACGGGGAAGCCTCTGGTAGATGTCATATTGGATGTGGCGAAACAGAAGGGAACCGGACGGTGGACAAGTATGAGCGCTTTGGCGCTTGGTGTTCCCGCTCCGACAATTACGGAAGCCGTTTTTGCAAGAACTATGTCTTCACAAAAAGAGGAAAGACTGGTGCTTTCCAAGCGGTACCGGGATCTTGCTTTTGAAGGGACGGAAGTAGACCGCCCGGCTGTGCTTGAAGACTTGCGGCAGGCTCTTTACGCGTCCAAGATCTGTGCCTATGCCCAGGGTTTCAATCTTCTTGAAGAAGCGGGGAAAGTATACGGCTGGGATCTGCAGATGGGGCGTATTGCAAAAATCTGGCGGAGCGGCTGTATTATCCGCGCCCGTTTCCTGGATACCGTAAGTGAAATTTTTGAAAAAGAAAACGGCATGACCAATTTGCTGGCAAGCGGATATTTTTCCCAAGTTCTTTACGGCGCCCGCGCGGGCTGGGGGCGCATTATTTCCCTGGCGGTGGAAAGAGGCGCGGCTGTTCCCGCTCTCTCCAGCGCGCTTGCTTACTTTGACTCTTACCGTACTGCACGGGGAAGTGCGAATCTTCTTCAGGCACAGCGTGACTGTTTCGGTGCCCACATGTATGAACGCATTGATAAGGAAGGAGCTTTCCATACCGACTGGATGAACTGAGTAAGGAAACTCCATGAAACAGCAGAAAACGGCATTTCTCACAAGATTATTTGCGGGGAATGCCGTTTTGGGATGGAAAAATAAAAAGAACGGCCGATAAAAACCGTTCTTTTTATTTTTAATTTCCTTCCAGCCGGGCGACGCCGAGCGGCGGGGACTGGAGGAAGACGACGTCTTTGTTTCTCTCCTCCAGCCAGCCTGCCTGCCATGCATTCGGGAGGAGGTAAACGGGACGTTCTCTTCTGTCATAAACGACCATGGCGTTGTCGAGACCGATGAGTTCTTCCGGCGGGACATCGCCCTCCGTCCAGCGGGCGCAGGTGTAACTGATCGGTTCCACATTTACCGTGACATTGTATTCCTTTTCCAGACGGTACTTCATGACTTCAAATTGCAGCTGGCCGACAGCGCCGATAATGAAGGATTCCATGATGTAAGGCTGCTTGTAAATCTGGATGGCGCCTTCCTGGGCAAGCTGGCTGACACCGTTGAGGAACTGTTTCCGCTTCATGCTGCTTTCCGGAGAAAGACGGGCAAACAGTTCCGGCGGGAATACGGGGAAGTCGATAAAGGTGACAGGGGATTTTTTTTCACATACCGTATCGCCCACGCCGAGTTCTCCCGTATCGAAGATTCCGATGATATCTCCGGGATAGGCTTTTTCTACAGTCTGCCGCTCTGTGGCGAGAAATTGCTGCGGCTGAGAAAGTCGGAGCATCTTGCCGCTCTGCCGATGGAGTACGGAAGCGCCCTTTTCAAAAATGCCGGAACAGATACGCAGGAAAGCAATACGGTCATGGTGTTTGGGATCCATGTTTGCCTGGATTTTGAAAACGAAAGCGGAAAAAGCAGGATCTTCCGGCGCAACGTGTCCTTCCAGAGTTTCTCTTTCTTCCGGCGGCGGAGCAAGTTCCAGATATTTTTCAAGAAAAGTCTGTACGCCGAAGTTTGTCATGGCGGAGCCGAAAAAGAGGGGGGTCAGTTCGCCTTTGGATACTTTGTCTTTATCAAAAGGGTCGCCTGCTTCTTCCAGAAGCTCCAGGTCATCTTTGAGGGAACTGAGAACCTCTTCGGAGAGATGGGAAACGATTTCAGGATCGTCTATCCTGCCTGAAATGACTTCCAGCTTTTTTACGCCGTGGGCGTTGTCTTTGACGAAAAGATGGCACAGTTTCTTTTCACGATCGTAGATACCTGTGTAGTCGCCATTAACGCCGATAGGCCAGTTCATAGGACATGAACGGATACCGAGGACATCTTCAATATCCGCCATCAGGTCGAAAGGATTTTTGCCGAAATGGTCGATTTTATTGACAAAGGTAAAAATGGGAATACCCCGGTCGGAACAAACCTTGAAAAGTTTTTTCGTCTGGGCTTCCACGCCTTTCGCCACGTCGATGACCATGACGGCGCTGTCCACCGCCATGAGTGTACGGTAAGTATCTTCCGAAAAGTCTGCATGCCCCGGGGTATCGAGAATGTTGATGCGGCAGCCGTTGTAATCGAATTGGAGAACGGAGCTGGTGACGGAAATGCCACGTTGTTTTTCTATTTCCATCCAGTCGGATACGGCATAGCGGGAGGTCTTTCTTGCTTTGACGGAACCTGCCAGGTGGATCGCGCCGCCGTAGAGCAGGAGCTTTTCCGTGAGTGTCGTTTTGCCGGCGTCAGGATGGGAGATGATGGCGAAGGTACGCCGTCTTTTTATTTCTTCTGAATCAGTCATTTTGCACCTCAACTAACAATACTCGTTTATTATACAGGAAATCGGAGGATAAGGTAAATGTTTTTCGGAACATGGGCAGGATACATTTTGCGGAGTCTCCTTAGACCGTATTTATGGCTGCATCGGATCTTTTACGGCGAAATCACGCATGAGGGAAATCATGGATTCGTTTGTGAAAAGGAGCGTGAGTTCTTCAGGTGAGGTGATTCTGTCATTTTTTGTTTTCAGATATGTTTCAAAACGGTTTTGCACTTTACGAATGCGGCCGGAAACTTCAGGCATGATGATTTTCTTTCCCGTGATCTGCTCCATAAGGATGCGGATAAGGACGGGACGGAAAAAATATTCCATGAAACATGTCTCAATCCAGTAAGAATGTTTTGTTTTTGCAAAACGCGCTGTTTTTGCCATGAACCGCAGGTAAAGGTCGAGTCCGTCATCCACGCTGCTCCAGAAATCGCTGAATGCTGTGTCGTAGCCGCCGTCTTCCTGCTTTTCAATAAATGCAAAGGCATCGGCTTCAATGATTCTGATTTTCTCTTTATTTGGAAATTGAGGCAGTATGTTTCTTTTAAAAAGGGAAATGACATCGCGGTTCATTTCCACGACGGTTACTGATTCCACTTCTTCTTTTTCTGATGTCATGAAGGCGTAGTATCCGAGCCCCAGGCCGTAGGTGATTACTTTTCCTTTTGCTGCTTCAATGTCTTTTTCCATAGAACGGATTTCACTGGGGACGACGCTCATCCACACGCGGTTGTTTTCCAGGATGACAGGGAAGGTCATCCGTTCTTTGAAGAACCCCGCTTCCCCGTAGAGGAAAGGGTTTTCTTTTTTGTAACGGTGGAAGGTCTGGAAAAATTCATAAGGAAGATAATCTGCTGTGGTAAGAGCGATGCAGTTTTCCTTGTCGGAAGAAATATGGATTCGTTCGTAGTACGGATTCTTTTTCACTGTACTTCTGTCTTGGCAGGTGAGCTGCTCCATGACCGTCTCCATCATCAAATCGTATAAACGGCTGGGATCTTTTGCTTCGGTGAGATCTGAGTAAGGGAGGAGGGCCTCTTTGTTTTCATAGAGCGAGGTAACTGCTTCTTCCACGACATCGCCGAAGGCAAGGTCCGTGACACGTGCCATAAAGGTGTCGCGCGGAGATGTTTCCGGGGACATGAGCCAGTCTTCATCCACATTCTGCAGGTACAGGCGGTCTTTTATTTCCGAAAGGATGATGTCGTTTACGGTTTCTGCCAGAAGAAATTTGTGCCACAGTACAGCGGCCGCATTTTTTATAGTTTCGTTCTTGAGTATGTCCATCATATGCTCCTCTTTGTATTCTTTGCCTATTATACAGAGATTTCTGCTTTCCTTCCATGCACAGTTTTTCATGAGGATTTTCTTTGGAAAATATTCTAAAAATATATGTAAAATGCTATAATATCTGCAAAGTCTGTGAAATTCAGCAAAGGGGTGAAGGCATGGCTCGCATAAAAGGCGCCAAACGATGGAATGAAATATCATCTTCTCAGTGGCTGTCGCTTTTTGCCGACCCTGCAGTTATGTCGGATCTGATGATGATGATTATTTCTTCTCTGTACCATGCGCCTGATTACACAGACAACGCGAAGCATATCGCCGATACTCTTTCTATGGAATACCGCGCGTTGAATGCGGCTGTCGGGTGGGCAGGAAATAAAATCCGTGACCGTTACGAAAGCGGGGCTTTTTTTGAAGAACCGGCGCGGACGGCAGAAAAAAAGAAAGTGCCGCCTGCCGTGGAAGCGGAAAAGGAATTTACCCTTACCGCGGAGGAGGCGGTGTGGGGGAAAGCTCTGTCGGAAATGGCGCCGTGGCAGTATATTTTTGACGGAGAAGAAGATGAGTATGGCGCGTATCTTTGGATACTGAAACCGGAGATGGCTGCAGCTTTCCGCGAATTGGAAGAAGCGGAAGTGTCAGCGGAAAATTCTGTCCGTGAAGCCCTGGCATCGGATATTTCTTCTTTCGGTACGGAAGGGAATCTTTTCTCTTCCACCGCTGATGAAACAGTAGAGAAGATACGGAAGGTTCTTGGGGAAAGAAGCCGTTTTTTCCGCAAATCACTTTCCGAAAAAGCGGAATGCTGTGTCTGCGGGATTCACCGCCTGTCTCTTTTGAAAGCGGTGCCTTACGGAGAAGGCGGTATGAAACATAAAGGACTGGTTCTTTGTCCGATTCATGCGGCGCTTTTTGCCGCACATCTTATTTCTTTCAGCGACCGGGGAAAAGTGCTTGTGTCTCCATCGGTGACGGAAGAAGAAAAAGAACAATTTGGTCTTACGAAGGGAATGGACGCGCGGTATACTTTCAGCAGAAGGCGTATGGCGGTCCATCGCAGAATTTTTAATCAGAAGGGACGGAAAGAAAAATGATCTTATCCGGTAAAGAAATCGCCCGCCACATAGGTGAGGAAATCGTGATTACGCCTTTTAATCCGAAGCGGCTGAATCCGAACAGCTACAACCTGACACTGGCTGATGAACTCATGGTGTACGACAATTATGAATTGGACATGAAAAAGAAAAATACAGGACATCTTTTAAAGATCCCGCAGGAGGGCTATGTGCTGGAGCCAAATAAGCTTTACCTGGGCCGTACCCATGAATATACGAAAACCACCTGTTTTGTTCCGATGCTGGAAGGCCGTTCTTCAGTGGGGCGTCTCGGGCTCTTTATACACGTTACTGCAGGATTTGGGGATGTCGGATTTTCAGGCTACTGGACACTGGAAATGTTCTGTGTCCAGCCTATCCGTATTTACTCGGGTGTAGAAATCTGCCAGATTTATTTCCATACGGTGTTGGGAGAGGCGGAGAAATATATAAGCGGCAAGTACCAGAATAATCAGGGGATCCAGCCGAGTTTACTTTACAAGGATTTTGAAAAGTAGTATACTATTATTAACTTTACAGCACTTCGAGCGAAGACGCTTGCAGCAGACGTTTGGGTTTCCATGCGCTCAGCTGCTTTTTTTATTCCGGAGAGATAAAGAATAGTTTAGCAAGTCCCGGCGGAATAAAATGGCTACAGATAACGTACACGAAGCTGCCGTATCAAAGAGGAATTTTCCAAGGAGGTCTAAGGCTATGAAAAAAGTAATGAAGAAAATGCTTATCGCAGGAATGGCCTGTGTATGCGGTGCAGCGCTGCTGGCAGGATGCGGCGGTGACAGCGGTTCCAAAAGCGGCGGAGAAAAGCAGTTCCTGAATATCGCGACCGGTGGTACCGCAGGGACGTACTATCCGCTTGGCGGCGCTCTTGCTGAATTACTGAATAACAATATCAAGGGCATGAACGCTTCCGCCCAGTCCACCGGAGCGTCTGTGGCAAATGTAAATATGCTCAAAGATGGTTCTGTCGATCTGGCTTTCATTCAGAATGACATTGCTTACTACGCGGTCAACGGTTCTGAAATGTTCAAGGATAATAAAGTGGCCGGCCTCCGGGGTCTTGCAGCGCTTTATCCGGAAACGATCCAGTTCGTGACCACGGCTGATAAAGGGATCAAATCCATTGCGGATCTGAAAGGCAAGAAAGTTGCCGTCGGTGCGGCAGGCTCCGGTGCGGAAGCAAATGCCCGCCAGATTTTAGCTGCTTACGGTATTACTTATGATGATATTGATGAACGTTTCCTGTCCTTCGGCGAAGCGGCTGATGCGCTTAAAGACGGCAACGTAGATGCAGGCGTCGTTGTGGCGGGGTTCCCGACTGCCGCCATTCAGGATCTGGCTGCCAATAAATCCGCGGCTATTATCAATATCGACAGCGATAAAGCAGATGAACTGATGAAGAAATATCCGTACTATACGAAGGTAAGTATTCCGAAAGGCACTTATCCCGGGCAGGAAGAAGATATTCATTCTGTTGCCGTTAAATGTGTTGTCGTTACTACCGACAAGATGGATGACAAACTGGGCGGTGAAGTAGTCAAGGCGATTTATGAACATCTGGACCGCATGAAAGCCGCTCATGCCGTGGGCAAGTATATTACAAAAGATACCGCCCTTGACGGTATGTCCATTCCCATGAATGCGGGCGCCGAACAGTATCTGAAAGCCAAGTAGGGAAATGGCTGAAAGTTCCATAAGACATGGAAAAGAGTGGATGGCGCCGGGGCAGGAAACCGTTGTCATTCACTCCTTGTGTCTGCAGGAAGGATCATTTTATTATCATAAAGGAAAGGAGCGGCTTTTGCCGCATTGCCATGATCAGGAAAAACAAGGGCGGCCGGCTTGAAAACGTTATCGCCTCTGTGGGGATCGTCATTACTGTCTGTATTGCTGTCTTTGGCTACTACATCAGAACGCCTTACCTTTACGGACAGACTTCCGACGGATTTCTTATTCGGCAGGAAGTGGAAGCGGGGACGCCGGTGACTTTGGCGTACCGCCATTCCGTACAGAAAACGATGATTTACGAATATCTTGCAGTGAATGAAACGGAAGACGGTCTTATTTTGAAATCGACAAAGTACCAATCCATGGGGGTGGGACTGCCTTTTTCGAAAGAAGACGGTGAATTCCGGCAGGAAGGGGAATGGTTCATCATGGATAAAATGAACCGCCGCTGTCCGGAATTGTCCATCCGGAACGGCGTAACCAATGATGAACACATTATCGTGGGCGATAAAGACTATGCGCTGGCGGAACTCATGCCTCTTGAAAAAGAACTTCATCTCTATGTGGCGCCGTTATGGAAGGCTTACTGGATGAAAAAAGAAATAAGGAGTTGATTATATTGGCCGATTTGGAGAAAAAGGAAAATCCTGCTGTGGAAAAAGGTATGGATGACCATCTGCAGAAGAAACTGAAAGAACTGGATAAAGAATCAAATACGATGGAATACAGCGGCACGTGGGCGAAAGTGATCGCTGTCATCTGCATCTGTTTTTCTCTTTTCCAGATTTATACCGGTTTCTTCGGCGCACTGGACGCTATGATCCAGCGGTGTATCCATCTGTCTTTCGGTATTTCTCTGGTATATCTCTTATGCCCCACTAAACGGGAGTGGATTCGCGGCGGAAGTGTGCATCCCGTCGATTTGGCACTTGCTATCATCGCGGCGATTCCACCGATTTACATTTTGGTGAATTACCAGCAGCTTATTTTGCGGGCAGGAACAGTGACACCTGTGGATACGTTCATGGGAGTGCTGGGGATGCTTATGGTTATCGAGGCGGCGCGCCGTATTGTAGGCCTGCCGATTGTTATTGTAGTACTCTGTTTCCTGGCTTACGGTTTCTTCGGCCGTTATATGCCCGGACCTCTGGCACACCGCGGGCTCACCGTGAACCAGATGGTCGGGCACCTCTTCTATACTACGGAAGGTGTCTTCGGTATTCCCATGGGCGTATCATCCACCTTTATTTTCCTTTTTATTCTTTTTGGGGCGTATCTTGAAAAAACAGGGCTTGGAAAATTCTTTATTGATATCGCCAATGCCATTGCAGGCTGGGCGTCGGGCGGTCCTGCCAAAGTGGCGGTTATTTCTTCTGCCCTGCAGGGAACGATTTCCGGTTCATCCGTAGCGAACGTTGTCGGATCCGGTTCTTTTACCATCCCTATGATGAAGAAATTGGGATATCATAAAAACTTTGCGGGAGCAGTAGAAGCGGCAGCCTCTACCGGCGGACAGCTCATGCCTCCGGTCATGGGCGCGGCGGCGTTTCTCATGGCGGAATTTGTCGGCATTCCTTACATGGAAGTCGTAAAAGCGGCTATCGTGCCTGCGGTACTTTACTTTCTCGGCGTATTTTTGGGCGTTCATTTTGAAGCGAAGAAAAATAAGCTGAAAGGGACGCCGAGAAATGAACTTCCGCCATGGGTTAAGATTATGAAAGAAGAGGGGCATCTGGCGATTCCGCTGATTGCGATTATCGGGCTGCTTGCTTCCGGGTACACCCCGATGAAGGCGGCACTGGCAGGGATCATTATTTCCATTGCCACCGCCATGCTCCGCGCGAATACACGGATGGATTTCAATGATATTATTGACGGTCTGGTTAAAGGCGCCCGCGGCGCTTTGGGGGTACTCATCGCCTGTGCGTCCGCCGGTATGATCATCGGTATCGTGACGAAAACGGGAGTGGGGCTGAAGCTGGCGTCTGCTCTTGTCGATGTGGCGGCAGGAAACTTTATGCTTCTTCTGTTCTGCACTATGATTACATCCCTCATTCTCGGCATGGGCGTGCCTACGACGGCAAACTATGTCATTACATCCACTATTGCGGCACCGGCCCTTATCCAGCTTGGCGTGCCGATTTTGGCGGCGCATATGTTCGTTTTCTATTTCGGCATCATTGCCGATATTACTCCGCCTGTGGCGCTGGCGGCTTATGCAGGAAGCGCTATTTCCGGCGGTGATCCGCTGAAGACAGGGGTAAACGCTTCGAAGCTGGGCATTGCGGCTTTCATTATTCCTTACGTCTTCGTTTTGTCACCGCAGATTTTAGGGATTGATGCTTCCGCCGGCAGCATTATTTTGACCACCTGTACGGCACTTATCGGTATGGCGGGCGTTTCGGCGGCGATGATCGGATACCTTGCGGCAAAGACGAATATGTTTGAGAGGCTCCTGCTCCTTGCCGGCGGCCTTATGCTCATTGATCCCCGTCTCATGACAGATGCGGCAGGCATCGGCATTCTTGCCTTTGTCCTCTTTATGCAGTTTCTGAGAAGAAAGAAAGCGGATGGATAATTTCCTACGGTTCAATCACTCCACACAAAAACCCGCAGTATGTATTGCGGGTTTTTGTGTACCTTATTTAAGAGGAAGAGATTCTTCTCCCATAAGAATCCTTTCCATATCCTCATCTGCCGACTCCGCCCACGGTAGCCGAAGCTTCGGCTGAATTCCCTCAAGAAGGTGGGGAAAGAGCGAATTGTCTTCCTTGATTTTTTCAGGAACGAAAACGGAAAGGCGGTCAGGCAGGATTTCCAGATCAATAGGAAAGGACGGCCCCTTTTCACCGTCTACATTTGTTATGAGTTCTTCTTCATTGCTGATGGAAATATGGGCTTTTTTTACACCGACCACAGTCAATATTTCCGGCCCCAGCTGAAGGCCTGTGAGAAGTTTCGGAGCTTCACGGATGGTGCGGAGCCATTGGAAATTATGGAAAAGAGCCAGTTTGATGACGCCTTTGTTCCTTTCTTCCGGCGGGACGAGATTGCGGAAGCTGCCTGCCGAATCGGTGAGCATGGCTGCCACCAAAGGGGAGGAAATATGGATATCCGTCCCGTTTTCTTCTCTGATGTGGAAATGGTAAGAATGCTGTTTGGGAAGAGCCTGAAACCCTTTCATAAAGTACGCAAGAGAGCCAAAAAGCGTTTTTTCCTTAATTGTCACTTCGCTGACCGCTTCCGGAATAAGTCCTGCGGCAACGATATTGATGAAGTAGCGGTCATTGATTTTCCCTACATCGATAGTGGTGCGTTTTGCCTGCTCCAGCATCCGTATAGCGCCCTGGGGTGAACGGGGGATATGAAGCGCCCGTGCCAGATCATTCACCGTTCCGAAAGGAATAAAACCGAAGCATGAATCGCTGCGGACAGGAACCATACCGTTAATGACTTCATTAATCGTACCGTCGCCGCCCATGCAGATGATGTCTTTATTCTTTTCTGCGGCGCGGCGGGCGAAATCTTTCGCATCTCCCGCTTTTTGTGTCAGCTTGATGGAAACATCGTCATACCGTTTGGAAAGAACAGAAGATAAAAGCGGAATGTACTTCGGCGCCCGTTCCCGTCCCGAGGTGGGATTTACAATGACCAGACAGCGTTTTACGTTTTCCAAAACCAGGTCCTCCTCCTGCAATTTTATTTCTTTACTATTATAGCAGATATAGCAGAAATGTATTTATGGAAAGAGGTGTAAAGGGGTCTTCTTAAAGAAATATTTTCTAAGAGTGTGTCACAAATGTTTGATTACTATAGAGATCCGTGCTGAGATAAATGCATAGGGTTCTTGAGGTATGTTGTAAGTTGTAGTATAATATAACCTGCAATTTGTGTACGGTAAATAAAAGGACGGACCCTTTTACCGGTATAAGGAGGAATATTTTTTATGAACGTAAAAGCAGAAGCACTGGATCAGCACAAGGTACAGCTTACCATTGATGTACCGGCTGAAGTTGTGGTCAAGGGGTTTAAGCAGGCAGTAGCCCGTATCGCCAACCAGGTGAAGATTCCCGGGTTCCGTAAAGGCAAGGCGCCCCGCCGCATTATCGAGATGCATTTCGGCAAAGAAGCTGTTGCCGGAGAAGCGCAGGATATTGTTATCAACCAGGCTTTGAATGACGCGATTATGCAGGAAAAGCTCATTGCTGTCACCACTCCCGAAGTAAAACAGGAACGTTTTTCTGAAACGGAAGGTGCTGCGTTCACCGCTACTTTTGTTAAACAGCCGAAAGTAAAGCTTGGCGAATATAAAGGACTTTCCGCCAAACATGTGAAACCGGAGATTTCCGATGACCAGGTTATGGCACAGATCCGGCAGGCTGCAGAGCAGAATGCGAGAATGGAAAAGGCGGAAGAAGGTACTGTCCTTAAAAAAGGCGACATCGCCGTTATCGATTTCAAAGGTACCGTTGACGGGAAAGCTTTTGAAGGCGGTGAAGGGAAAACTTATCCGCTGGAAATCGGCTCAAAGAGCTTTATCCCGGGGTTTGAAGACCAGCTTGAAGGCCACAAGGCGGGCGATGACGTAACAGTTTCCGTATCTTTCCCGAAAGACTATTTTGTGGATACTCTTGCCGGCAAAGAGGCGGAATTTGCTGTACATATCAATGATGTGAAGCATAAAGTAATTCCCGTTATTGATGATGCTTTTGCCAAATCCGTAAGCCGTCATGAAACACTGGATGAACTGAAGGAAAGCCTGAAACAGCAGATGCAGCTTCGGGCATTCCAGCAGGCGGAAGAAGCTTACCACCAGTCCCTGATTAATCAGGCGGTGGCAAATTCCAAAGTGGATATTCCGCAGGAAATGGTCGATCAGCGCATTGATGAAATCGAACAGGAAGTTAAACTGAATATGGAAGCCCAGGGCATGGACTTTGATAAGTATCTTTCCAACATGGGCAAGTCGGAGGAAGAATTCCGCCAGAGCTACAATAAGACTGCTGAACAGCAGGTACGCGAAGGCTTGGTGCTTGCGGAAATTGCCAATGTTGAAAAACTGGAAGCGACCAATCAGGATCTGAATATGGAAGTTTACAGCATGGCGCGCCAGTTTAATGCGGAACCGAAAGATGTCATCAAAATCATCAGAGATGAAAACCGCGCGGGGATGCTTTACAATTCCGTACTCCGCAAGAAAGCGGCTGCTTTCATTTACGGCGCGGCGGTAAAGGAAGAAAGTAAAAAAGAAGAAACAGCCAAGAAGACAGAAGCTCCGGCAAAAGAAAAGAAAGAATCTCCGCTGGCCGCAAAAACAGTCAAAGAACTGAAAGCTTACGCTGAAGAAAAGGGTATTGCCCTTGACTCCCGTGCAAAGAAAGCGGACATCATCGCTACGATCGAAGCGGCTGAAAGAAAGTAATCCGTTCAACTTCATACAATGAATTTTATTTCATAAACCTAAAGAGGCGCAGGCATGTTCCGCGTCTCTTTGTTGATGTATGAAAAAGAAACATAGAATTTTATCGTTATAAATTGTAAGATTGTGGTACAATTAGAAAGTACAGATATTATTTATGAGAAAGGATGTTTATCTATGCCTTATGTGCCGATTGTTGTGGAACAGACCTCTCATGGGGAACGTTCCTATGATATTTATTCCCGTCTTTTAAAAGACCGTATCGTATTTCTTGACGGCCCCATTGATGATCATACCGCCAACGTGATTATTGCCCAATTTCTCTTTCTGGAAGCAGAAGACCCCGACAAAGATATCCATTTTTACATCAACAGCCCCGGCGGCGTTGTGACGGCAGGCATGGCGATTTATGACACGATGCAGTATATTCGCCCTGATGTGTCTACCATCTGTATCGGTTCCTGCGCCTCCATGGCGGCTGTACTTCTGACAGCCGGCGAAAAAGGGAAACGCTACGCCCTGCCTCATGCCAGCGTTATGATCCATCAGCCCCTCGGCGGTGCGCAGGGACAGGCGACAGATATTGCAATCCATGCCAAAGAAATTATCCGTCTCCGCAGCGAGCTCAATGGAATCATCGCGGCCCACAGCGGACAGACGCTGAAAACTGTCATGAAAGACACCGAAAGGGATAATTTTATGACTGCTGACGCCGCTTTGAAATATGGGCTCATTGATAAGATCCTTACCAGAAATGAACTGGCCGAGTTAAATGGGAAATCTGAATTAAGCAAGAAATAAGGAGGCTCTGTGGCTAATAAAAATGAACAACCGCCGGTATGCAATTTCTGCGGACGGTCGGGAGACGAAGTCGAAAGACTGATTGCGGGACCGGGCGTCTTTATCTGCAATGAATGCATTGAAGTCTGCCGGAACATATTGGAAGAAGAAATGAAAACTTCGAAGAAGAAGGGGCTTCCCGATTTTGAACTTCCGACACCTGAAAAAATCAAAGAATACATGGATCAGTACGTTATCGAGCAGGATGATGCAAAAGTTGCCCTTGCCGTAGCCGTGTACAACCATTATAAACGTATCCGCTATGAAAAAGACGATGACGGTGTGGAACTGCAAAAGTCAAATATCATCATGCTGGGACCCACAGGGAGCGGGAAAACTCTTCTTGCCCAGACGTTGGCGAGGTTTTTGAATGTTCCTTTTGCTATTTCCGATGCGACTACCTTAACAGAAGCGGGCTATGTGGGGGAAGACGTGGAAAATATCCTGCTCCGTCTTATCCAGGCAGCGGATTACGACCTTGAAAGAGCGCAGCGGGGCATTGTCTACATTGATGAAATTGATAAAATCGCAAAAAAATCGGAGAATCCGTCTATTACAAGGGATGTTTCAGGGGAAGGCGTACAGCAGGCCCTGCTGAAAATCCTTGAAGGGACCGTAGCCAGTGTTCCGCCGCAGGGCGGACGCAAGCATCCTAACCAGGAGATGATCCAGCTGGATACGTCAAATATCCTCTTCATCTGCGGCGGAGCTTTTGCCGGCATAGATAAAGTCATCGCCCGCAGAACGACCAGGAGAACGATGGGATTTGGCGCGGATATCAAGAAAGCCGATGAGAAAGACATTGCGGAAGTTCTTCAAAACGTAGAACCTGAAGACCTCCTGAAATTCGGACTTATTCCGGAATTTATCGGCAGACTTCCTGTCATCGTAGCTCTCCACCCGCTGAAAGAAGAAGCGCTTATCAGAATCCTGTCGGAACCGAAAAACGCTCTTATCCGACAGTATCAGAAACTTCTCGGCATGGACAATGTGGAGCTTGTTTTTGAGGGGAAAGCGGTTCGTGCCATTGCGAAGAAAGCCATCGAAAGGAATACGGGTGCCCGCGGACTCCGTGCGATTATTGAAAAGATCATGACAAAAGTGATGTATGAGATTCCCGGAATGAAAGATGTGGTGCGCTGTACCGTTACGGAAGATACCGTTCTCAAAGGCGAACCGCCCCTGCTGGAAAGAAAAAAGAAATGAAATTATAATAAATTGTAATAATATAAATGCGTTCTGCCGTAAGACAGGGCGTATTTTTTTGCCTAAATGAGCAGAAAGTTAGTTTTCTTTTTAGAAGTCCTGTTTGGCGCAGTGTTTTTTATGTAGGAGACGTGTTTTTTGCTTTCCTGCGTGTCGTAAGTATGATGGATGCTTTATCATCGCTCCGAAAGAAAACCTTTATCGAAAAATACGAAATGTTTCTTAAAAAATCTGCTTTTTTATCGGCTGTGTGGTAAAATATAAAGAAGTGTTGATTCTTTACAAAGACACTGAATTATAAGATAAGAGGAATTTTTATGAACGAGAATACAGATATAGGAGATGCAGCCGTTTTGACACTGCCTGTCGTAGCTCTTCGCGATATCATTGTTTTTCCCCATATGACAGTGAACCTGGATATCGGGAGAAAAGAATCTATTGAAGCCGTCCGCGCCGCAGGCCGTAGTGACCGGTATCTTGCTATGATCATGCAGCGTGATGGAAAAGTGGAAGTACCGCAGGAAGAAGATCTCTACTCCTTTGGTACCGTTGTAAAAGTAAAACAAATGCTCCAGCTGCCCGGCGGCCTCATCCGCATACAGGCGGAAGGGATTTCCCGCATTCGTGTTCACAGCGTCTTGCGAAAAGAAAACTGCTTGGTGTCCCAGGTGGAGGATGTGCCGGAAATCGAGCCGTCGGACGCGCTTCGTGGGGAAGCATACAGAAGGGCCCTTTTGAAATCCTTCTTTGAATGGATTCACAATGCCCAGCAGAATCTTTCGGATGAGCAGATGGAGCAGCTGAAAGCTTCCGACACGCCGGGATACACCGCTGATTTCATTTCTACACAAATGCCTATCAGCCCTGCAAGACGGCAGGCTGTTCTGGAAGAAAACGACGTTATGGAAAGACTTGTTCTTATTCGCCGGTTTCTTGATGAAGAAATACAAATCGGCCGTCTGGAGGCGGAAATAAACGGGGAAGTGCGGAGCCGTATGGAAAAGGAGCAGCGCGATTACTACCTCCGGCAGAAAATAAAGAGCATCCACGACCGCCTCGGCGACGAGATTTCTCAGGATGCGGAAGCGGAAGAATACAGGCAGAAACTCGAAAAAAGCGGAATTCCTGATGAATATAAAAAGAAACTGGAAAAAGAAATCGCCCATTTAGCCACTATGCCGCCCATGATGGCGGAAACCACTGTGGCAAGAAACTATCTGGAATGGATATTTTCCCTGCCGTGGAAAGAGGAAAGCAAAGACCTTCTCGATTTGAAAAAAGCGGCGAAACTTTTGGATGAAGACCACTACGGCCTTGCAAAAATTAAGGAACGTATCCTTGAGTATCTTGCCGTCCGTATCCTTGCTCCGGAAGCAAAGGCGCCTATCATTTGCTTTGTGGGACCGCCCGGTGTCGGTAAGACCAGCTTTGCCCGCTCTATTGCCCGTGCGCTGGATAAAAAATTCGCCCGTATTTCTCTGGGCGGTATCCATGATGAAGCTGAAATCCGCGGGCACCGCCGCACCTACATCGGTTCCATGCCGGGGCGCTTCATCGAAGCCATTGCCCATGCAAAAACAAAAAACCCCCTTCTTCTTCTGGATGAAATCGATAAAGTGGGCTCCGATTTTCGCGGCGATCCCGCTTCGGCGCTCTTGGAAGCGCTCGATCCGGAACAAAACAAAGCTTTCCACGATAATTACATTGATATCCCCTTCGATTTGTCAAAAGTGTTCTTCGTGGCCACGGCGAACACCGTTTCCACCATTCCGGCGGCACTCCTTGATCGTATGGAACTCATCGAGCTCTCGGGATATACGGAAGAAGAAAAAGTACAGATTGCAAAAAAATACCTCATACCGCGGCAGCGTGAAAGAAACGGGCTGAAAACCGCAGATCTTCATTTTACGGATGCCCTCCTGCGGAAAATCATCAGAAGTTATACCCGGGAAGCAGGCGTCCGTGAACTGGAACGGACCATCGGCGCCCTCTGCCGCAAGGTGGGGAAGAAAATCGTTCTTGCCGATAAAACAATTCCCCCGCTTTCTGCCAGGACACTGGAGGAATATTTGGGACCTGTAAAATTCCTGCCCCTTGCCGAAGAACATGAGTCGCAGGTAGGACGTGTCAACGGTCTTGCATGGACAGCGGCAGGCGGTGAAGTTCTCGACACCGAAGCAATCACCATCAAAGGAAAGGGGAATCTGATCCTTACGGGCCAATTGGGCGATGTCATGAAAGAATCGGCAGAAACCGCATATACTTATATCCGCAGCCGTGCTAAAGAATTAGGGCTTGTGGAAAATTTCTATGAAACGCTGGATACCCATATCCATCTTCCCGAAGGCGCCGTGCCGAAAGACGGACCTTCCGCGGGGATTACCATGGCCACTGCGATGGCATCCGCCTACACCGGACGGAAAGTCAGAGGCGATACCGCCATGACAGGCGAAATTACCCTCACAGGCGAAGTCCTTCCCATCGGCGGAGTGAAAGAGAAAGTTCTTGCCGCCAGCCAATTCGGGATCAGGCAGATCCTGCTTCCTGAAAAGAATAAAAGAGATATGGAAGAAATACCGCAGTCCATAAGAAAAAAATTGGAATTTATCTACGTGAAAAATGTGGATGATGTCTTGGCGCATGCCTTGATGAAATAGAGGAACGGACATGGCTGAAATCAAGGACAAGAAAAAGTTTCACATCTTCTCTGCCGCCTATATAGGGTCAACGGTGAAGACAGGGGAATATGGCGGAAAAAAAGAAATCGCTTTTATCGGGCGGTCAAATGTGGGAAAATCTTCTCTCATCAACTCTTTAAGTGGTATGAGAAAGCTTGCCTACGTCAGCCGTGAACCGGGAAAAACGAGAACCATCAACTACTACGCTGTACAATCCAGAAGAGATACAGGCAGTGGAGAAGAACGGCAGGAGTGGTACCTTGTCGACCTGCCCGGTTATGGTTTTGCGAAAACAAGCCAGGCGAATCGTGATTCCTGGAGCGGTTTTATTGACGAATACATCAGGAATTCGGAGAACCTCGTTATGGTAGGGCTTCTTGTGGATTTGAGGCATCCCGGTCTTCCCATCGATCTGAAAGCTTACGAATGGCTGAAAAAAATTGCGCCGGGCCTCCAAATCATCGGGACAAAAGCCGATAAAACAGGGAAAAATGAAATGAACAAAAATCTCCGCATATTGGAGAAAACCTTTCCTGCGGACACAGCTCCCCTTGCCTACTCATCACTGTCCGGCACGGGGCGGGATAAGCTCCTGGCACTCATTGAAGAAAAAATCTGCAGGTGACCTATGAAAAAAATTATTTTTGCGGCAATCTGTCTCTTTTCTTTCAGACTGACAGCTGCTGCCTACAATACCTATGCGCCGAATTCCTGGGATACTGTAAAAAAAGAAGCCTGGGACTATCAGGCCGTTTACGACCTTTGTGAAAAAGGCCGCGCACCGGACTATGACAGAAACTTTTTCGACAGGGGAAGCCTTACAAGGTATGAACTTGCCTCCGTTCTGAAAAATATTCTCGAAGCGGAGAAAAAGGGCAGTACCCTTACAGACGAAGAGAGGAAGAAACTTGCCCATCTGAAAAAAGAATACATCCGTGAACTGGATGCGCTCGGGTACAGTGATGAAAAAGAAAAGAAAGAGCCCATTATTGAAATCAGCGGTGATGCCAGAGTTCGCTGGACAAAAGGCGAAGAAAACGATGCCCGTATCCGTACCGGCGCAAAATGGAATATAGGGAACTCTACCTATATTCAGGGACAGGGAAGTATTAACTCATAAGAGATAAAAAGACAGTGGTGGAATGCCACTGTTTTTTCGTGTCTTTGGCTGCCAGTCATTAGTATAAACTGTGAGCTTGGAAAGCTATAAGCCGGGGACTGGAGGGGGGGCAACCGGAAGATATAAGCCTGTCTGCTAAGCGTCATCTTGAGCCGTACGAAAGATCTGCGGTCGTGGTAAGGGAATCGGTGAGTGTGTAAGAAAAAGTCTGTAAATATGAATCGGTAAGACTCCATCAGAGTCATAGATTCTTCACTCCATGTCACATATTCATTTTCCGTCTTTTCCACAAGGCATTCTTGCCTCCGGTCAGAATGACAATTGGAGGAAAAGGCATCATAATGAGGTGAACGTTAAGCGTCATCCGAAAGCGAATGTGAAGGATCTATGACCATGGTGAGGAAAGCGGTAAGCTGTCATCGAAAGTAATAGATTCTTCACTCTGTGCCACTGTCCCATTTTCCGTTTTTCTCACAAAGCATTCTTGCCCCGTTCAGAATGACAGCGGACGGTAAGGTGTCATCCTGAACGAATGTGAAGGATCTGCTGCCGTGATGAAAAAGACGGAAATCAGGTTCTCTCTTATCATTTGATTCACTATGATATGCGAGTATCCTCCGCCACTGACGTGGTTTCATCCTTTACAAGCAAGGAAACGTCTTGTCTGCCATATTTAAAAGTATTTAACACGAATCGGTGTTTAGAAAAAGAGGTTCTAAGAGGAAGAATAGGGAAATAAAAAAGCCCTGTTGTTTGACAGGGGGCTTTCGATGTATCATCGTACATTTTGTGGCGGAATCTTTATACCTATTTGCCAATAGCCGCTTTCCGCTATTTATTCACCGCTTCGTTCAGCTTTTCGAAGTAGAAGTGCATATTGGCTGTGAGGTCGTCGCTTTCTGTGAGAAGGGCGCCGCCTACGAGGAAGATGGCATCCGGACCGTAGACTTGTACCATTTTTTTAAAAAGCTGCCATTTCATGCCGCCGCTGGGAACAGGGAAGATAGAGCGGAGCCCGCCCATTTCTGTTTCCGTACCGCCGCAGATTTTCCGGCATACTTCTTCGGTGAAAGGAAAGCGTCCGCCGAAGCTGGTGAATATGGCGGCGTCGGCGCCTGCCAGGCGGCTGAACTGGCCGTAGCAGCAGAAGGGGGAAACGCCGGAATCCGCACTGAGGACAAGAGGGCCGGAGAAACAGGGGTGGAGGAAGATGGGCAGATGGAAGTCGGGAGCGGAGGAGAGTTCTCTGATGATGGAGAGCCCCAAAAGCCCCGGAGCTGCCATGATGCCGCCGGCGCCTAATTCCTGCGCGGTCATGGCACGTTCAAGAAATTCCATGCTGTCTGCGGTACAGTTCGCAATGTAAAGGGAGCGGCCTCCTGTTTTTGCATTGGCGTTATTCACGCTGTCTACGCAGGCTTTTACTCTGTCTTTGAAAGGAGCGTAGGATTGATTGAAGAGGCTGTGGTCGTCTTTAATGAGCGGACAGCCGCCAAGGGCAAGTTTATAGGCGGTTTCTCCGAAGTCTTTTGCACTTCTTCCGAGAGGTTTCAGTGCCGACATGAGAATGGGGCCTTTTTCAATACCGCAAAGCTCACGGATACCCTGCCGCCCGAATTTCGGACCGGGATAGTGGCGGTACATGCTGTCGGGAAGCTCAAAGGACATAAGGCGGATGCCCGGCTGGAGGCTTGTATTTCCGAAGAGCATGTTCATGAGTTCTGTCATTTCTCCTTCGACGGTGTCGGGACTGTAGGAGATGATGGCGTAGTAGGAGCCGGGGTCCGCTTTTTTCAGGTCTTCAATCTGGCCGATGACGGTGTCTTCAATCCAGGTGTTTACAAAGAGTTTGTCAGGGCATTCTACGGTTTGTTCCACAGCGATGCCGCGAGCGATTTTTTTCGCTTCGGCATAGTCGCCTGCCACGATCCGATAGGTGGCGGTAAAGCGGGAGGAGTGTTTCAATGCGTCATTTAATTCGTTAAAGAGTTCACTTTCAAAAAAAGGGTTTGATGTCATTCAATATACCTGCTTTCCTTAGTTCTTTTTGATTTCGCGGGATACTTCCGGGCGGCTTTTCTCAATTTTCTCTGTGCTTCCTGTGTCACCGGAGAGCCAGTAGAGGGGTCTGTTTTTTGATTCTTCATAAATGCGTCCTATATATTCGCCGATGATGCCGAGGCCTACAAGGTTGACGGCGCCAAAGAAAGAAACGAGGATGGTGAGGGTTGTCCAACCGGGAACGACGGTGCCTGTGAGGTAGGCGTAAAGAACATGAAGTATCAGGATGATGCCTGCGATACCTGCAAAGATGCCTGCGTAAAAAGCGGCACGAAGGGGGGTGGTAGAGTTGGTGAGGATACCATCTACGGCAAAGTGGAGCATTTTCCTCATGTTAAATTTGGATACGCCTGCATGCCTTGCCGGCGCCTCAAATTTAACGCTGGCGGTTTTAAATCCAAGCCCGCCCACAATGCCGCGGATGAAGCGGCTGTGTTCACGGAACTTAAGGAAAACGTCCAGTGCTTTTCTGTCCATGAGACGGAAGTCGGAACCTCCTGGAAGGACAGGGGTCTTTGAAATGGAATTGATTATGGTGTAGTATCCCGCAGAGGTGATTTTCTTTATGGGTCCTGCGTCTTCGGTGGCGGTACGCACGGTCTGGACGATATCATATCCTTCTTTCCATTTTCCGATGAGTGTGGGGATAAGGGCGGGAGGATGCTGCATATCGCCGTCCATGGTGATGACAGCGTCGCCGCGGGCGAAGTCCATGCCGCAGGTAATGGCGATTTGGTGCCCAAAGTTGCGTGCAAAGGTAAGCGCCCGTACATGAGGGTCTTTTTCCGCAAGACCGCAGATAAGTTCATTGGTGCGGTCGTGAGAGCCGTCGTCCACATAAATCAGTTCATAGGCCATACCCGTTTCTTCCATGACACGGGTGACGGCATCGTGAAAAAAAATGACATTGTCTTCCTCGTTGTACACCGGGGTGACGATAGAAATCATAGGAGGACTCCTTTTATATACAATACAGATGGTACTATTATAGCACAGCATGCTTTTTGAAGAGGCGGAAGTCTCCGCAGGCACTTTTTGACTTGGCATGTATGTTCCGGGCGCGGCAGATGAATAAAGGAGTGGCGTCCCCTTGTGGCTATAGAATGGAATGCAGATTTCTGCTGATATATTTTCCTTGAAAAAATGTAAATGACAATTTTTGCTTAAGGGAAACAAAAAAGAACATGCCGATCGGGGCATGTCCAGGTATTTCATGAAATATTTTTATTGCGGGAGCAATCAGTTTCTTGCGTGGCCGGAATTAACGATAGCGATTCTATAGTCGCGGCCGCTTTGGGTATTTACGTCGGAAGCGCTTACATTATAGGTTTTTTCTTTGATTTGCGGGGATTCCTCCGGCTTTGCCGCTGTTTCGTCATAGACGGGATGTCCGTATTTGTCCTGGTTGGCGAGGGCGATGCGGTAGTCGCGATGGTCAGCGTGGGCGATGCCTGCAATGGTGAGTGCCGCTGCGGACAGAAAAGCGATTTTTACCAATGTTTTCATAAATAGCCTCCTTATTTTATAACCGGGAATTTCATCCCATAATTTGTACCTTAATTATATAATAGTTCTCCCGTTTGTGTCACGTGCGAATAAATGTGTATATTAAAACCCCCCTTCCGGGGAAGAAGGGGGGAGGGTATGGGAGTACCCTTTTTAGAGAGAGGTGAATCATAAAATAAAATCAATAATGGAGTAAAGTATGAAAAATAATGGAGTAAAGAATGAACATAAAATCAATACGTGTAGAAGAACGGATCAGCTATGGCTTTTCCCATCACTGCACTTCATGATCTTTGTGATGCCAGCCATGTTTGGGAGTATATTTCTCATGTCTGGATACATCGCTGTCATGTTTCTTGAGCAGATAGGGACAGCTATCATCTGTACGGCTCTCATGTTTCGACACCTTTTTGCCATGTCCGGCCGGCGGGAAGCGGTTATTATCGGGGTCTTTCATCGGCTTCCATCCGTCCTTTCCATGCCTTTCCCGAGATTCGGGGCTGTCATTGCAGAGCCGCCATTCTTCTTCTGCATCACCTCCTTTCATGGGTTGATGATCAGACTTCTTTATACAGGGAGACTTTTGCTTTTGGGAAAAAATCTTCCTTTCCGGGACAGCAGGTGTTCCTGATTGGAACAGAGAGAGTCGGTAATCCCGCATTTGCGGTGGTTCTTCCGCCGCAACTATGTTGCCGGAGAAGGAAAAGGCTCCGGTAGAAATTGTAAGCCCGATCACGAAAAGAATTGCATGGTTTTTGATAGTTCTCATTTAAGGTTTTTCCTCATTTCTGTACGGCCGGAGGGATGTTGCCTTCCACCGGTGGTACTTTTGACTGAGTATCCGGCATGTCCTTTTTGTTATTTTCCGGAGCTTTCTTCGTAGAGTCTTTTTTTGGCATCTGTTTTTCTTTTGATTTTTCTTTCGACGTATTATCCGGGGCTGGATTTTTCTTTTCATCCGCTTTATCTTGCTTATCAGGCATTTCTTCTTTGATAATCCGGATATCTTGGACATCTTTTCCCGGCTGATTCATTTGTTTGTCTGTATCCTGCCGGATGCCGTTTTTCTGCTGGGGCAGGTCAAGGAAAAAAGCCTGTGAAGGATGTATCATCAGGAATGTGGCACCGATTGAGAGACAGGAAGCCACGATAAGCGCTAATTTTGTATGTTTTTTCATAATTTAGAATTCTCCTTTGCAACAATATTTATGAATGGAATAGCTATATATAAAATCAGCCCGGGCCAGACATTTCCGGAAATGCCCGATATCCGGGCAGATGAGCCGATTTTATCCTTCTATGGGAAGGTACTTTTTGCTGCTCTGTTTTCAGGGGCGCCTGTCTGGAGGCGATATTCTTTCATGATGTTCTGTCTTTCCGGGCGGCAGGGAACGATTTCCTCCGGGGGGAGGCGTCTTTCCCTTATTTTCCAAATGTTCGGAAATCTGCCCGCGGTTATCCCATGTCCACTGGCGGTAAGCCGCGATATCATTGATGATGAAAGATACAATGGTTACCATGAGTGAAAGTACTGCCAGGACTATGGATACGACTATCTTATTCATTGTATTTACCATCCTTTTCTGAATCGTCTGCCTGCGGCATAGAACCGGACGGAGAATCTTGCTTTCTGTTCAGCTTCTTGCTTTTATGAAACTTTCTGCCCAATGTCCCCATGAAGAAGATGGAAAGACTGGCAAAACATCCGGTTGCCCCCAGACCGACCATGGTCAGCGGGTGGAGTCCCGGTAAGGGATCCGCATCCATAATGGGAGTAAAATGCATAGATAATAGATAAATGGTAAGCAGCGTGGCCGCGAAAAGGAATATGGACAGAACCGTACAAAGGGTAAAAAATGCTTTGGCAAGGACAGATGCTGTTGCACTGGCAGCGTCCGGAATGTGAGGGCTGACTTCATTCCATGTCTGCTGCATCTTTTGCTGTGCTTTGTCGGCCAGGTATTCTGCATTGTCAGAAATTTTTTCCATTTTCGTTTTTTCGCTGACGATGCCTTCGGATTGGTAAGATGCATAAATATCTTCCGGGTGCCCCAGTTCTGCTGCAATCTGTTCATCAGACAGACCCCGTTCTCTGGCTTCTGTGAAATGGGCTTTGTAATCGGATAGAATTTCTTCCACATCCTCTGGTTTTACCTTACGGAAGTAGTACCGCAGAAGATCTAAAAACTCTCTCTCATTCATTAGGTTCTCCTCCTTCGGTGAGAAGCATATTGACTGCTTTTGTAAAATCAGACCACTCTCTTACCGATTCGATATATTCAGTACGGCCGGCCTCGGTAATTTTATAATACTTTCTCGGCGGTCCGTTATGAGATTCGGCCAGGTAGGTATCTACAAGGCCGTCTTTTTTAAAACGGTTCAGCAAAGGGTAGATAGTTCCTTCTGACATTTCTATATATTTGGAAATCTCGCTGACGAGTTCATATCCATAGAAATCCCTCCTACGCAGCATGGACAAAACGACGATTTCCATGACGCCCTTTTTCAGCTGAATGTTCATAGTCCTTCCTTTCAGATGGAAATATATTGGTAACACATTTCCGGAAGAATTAACTTCGGGTTACGAATACTATAACACATGATACCCTGTAATGCAAGGTACTAAATGATGCATAAAAACAACAAGAATATAAAGTGGAGAATATAAGACGACTGAAAACCATTTCAATGGAGCCGGGGAATGCATAGAAGATTAGGCATCAGTGAGATGATGTATATCTGTCGGAAATGTATTTTTGCAGAAGGTTATAAAGTCTTAAAAATGGAATATCTGAACGAAGTAGAAATAAGTAATTTGTAAAAAAGTCCGCAAGGGATATTGTACAATATCCCTTGCGGACTTTTTTGATGGTGGAACATATACTATTTATGGGCTCTTTTTAAATTTGCCTTATTTTTCATATCGCTGAAATCTTTCGCCAGCTTTTCCGTTTCTGATTTGACAGCATTTGCATAGGCAGACTCCGCATCCACGAGCATGTTGTTTTCCTTATTCTCTGTTCTGTCAAGATTTTTAACTTCTTTGGCTGCTACAAATTTTTTAGATAATTCATCAAATACGTGATGTGCTTCATTATCGCGCGCAATTTCTGCATTTACAGAAATGTCTTTTTCCGCATAGCCAGCATTCACACCAGGATTTTTTGTTTCTTTTTCATTTTTCATTATGAAACCTCCCTTTTTGCTGAAATCAGACCCGAAGTTGTCGGATAGGTAATAAATATTGCTATTTATCTATTATATTACCATATTTTTCTGCAATAGCAAGAAAATCTTCCTGACAAAGGAAATTTCTGCTTTTACAGTAAAGCAACGATTTTCATTATAAAGCAAGCCTTTTAAATATCTAATCACAAAAACAGGGGGTTAGCAGAAAAGTCTATACTTATGATAATTAAATTAATGAAAAAACTTGACGTTTTTCCTTGGTGTGTGTATGATAATGTTCAATAACCAAGAGCAGGGAACGAGAGGAATACAGACGGAGTAGTTTCAGAGAGCCGGCGGCAGGTGAAAGGCGGCATGAAAGGTTTGTGGACGATCACTCGTGAGCTTCCGCGGCTGAACAGAGTAGGTGGCGGCGTCATCCACGTTACGGACAGGAGCCATAAGTATAATGCAGGGTGGTACCGCGATGAATTCGCCCCTGTCCGATTTATTCGGGCAGGGTTTTATATTACCCGGAGGCAGAGCGATAAATGCAAGGTGGTACAGCGCTATGCGCCCTTGTCTGAGTATTTCAGGCGGGGCGCTTTTATTCTACTTATGGACATGAGTGATAAATCAGGGTGGTACCGCGCAGGAGCGCCTCTGCATGGATGTTTTCCATGGAGGCGTTTTTTTATTTTCAGGAAAAGAGGGAATGGATATGAAATGGAACAAGACGATGAGACAGGTAACAGTAATTGTTATGGTCGCGGCGGCAGCGGCAGGTTTGACGGGCTGCGGAACGGAAAAGAAAACATCTGCTGTCATGGGGGATGCCAAGGTGGCTAAGGTCGGTTTTCTGAATGGTGTTACCGGAGGTGTAGCGGCTTACGGTATTGCCGAGAAGGAAGGCTTCGATCTGGCTGTGGAAGAGGTAAACCGCGGGGGAAAAATACATTTCGATGTGGAGATGGCGGATACGAAGGGAAATATCCAACAGGCGGTGAGCGCGGCGCAGAAGATGATTTCCGATAAAAAGGTCATTGTTATCGGTCCGCTGATTTCAGGGGAGTATAAGGCGGTAGGACCTCTTTTCCAGAAAGCGAAGATTCCGCTTCTCGGTGCGGCAACGACAGCAGAAGGCTTGATGGAGATCGGTGATTATATGTTTAGAAATTGTGTGCCTGAATCTAAGAATATCCCGCAGACGGTAGCCAAGACGCATAAGCTGCTCGGGTATAAGCGGGTGGCGGTTTTATATTCAAATAATAATGAGCACCAGGTGTCGGCGTACAAAATTTTTAAAAAGTCTTTAGAGGCTGAGGGGGTTGAGATCGTGCTGACGGAAACGTTTGCCGACAAGGATACGGATTTTTCCGCGCAGTTGACGAAGATCCACGATGTGAAGCCTGACGCGGTTATCGTTGCTGGATATTATCAGGAAGGCGGCCTTATTTTGAAAAAGATGCGGGAGATGGGGATGGACCAGCCTGTCCTTGGAGATAACGGATTCGTTTCTCCCGAACTTGTGAAAATTGCCGGAAAGGCGGCGGACAATGTATATGTGTCTTCCATGTGGTCGCCTGACAGGGACAGTGAGACAACGAGGGAGTTCGTAAAAAATTTCCGTGCAAAGTACAATCATGATCCGGATAATTTTGCGGCGTGCGCTTATGTATCGGTGAAACTGGCGGCAAAGGCGATGGAGAATGCGGGGACGACGACAGACGCTACAAAACTCCGTGACGCTTTGGCAAAGGTGCAGAATTTTGAGAGCGCCGTAGGATCTATGACATTCAACGGTTCCGGAGATCCGGAGGTGGATCTGGTCTTGCTCAAGGTGGAGAATGGGAAATACACCGCACTGAATGTAAAATAGTGTAAGTGATACGCCGTATCTGCGGAAGTGTAAGGGACTTGCCAGCCATGACTTTTGACCGCGGTGCAGGAAGGCGGTTATGAAGTAGGGGTTGTGAAAAATATTTCCATCTGAAATGAAATTGATGGTTGACAGAAGTGTTTGAAGTCTGTATGATAGCTTTAATTTAAAAATAAAAAGCGATGAACGGGAAAAAGTCATGTTTCTGAGATAGCAGAGAGCCGGTGGCAGGTGGAAACCGGTATGAAGGATATGACAAACTCTCCCGCAAGCTCCTCGTTGAATCAAGTAGATGGAGGCGTCATCCACGTTACGGACAGGAGCCATAAGTATAATGCAGGGTGGTACCGCGATGAATTCGCCCCTGTCCGATTTATTCGGGCAGGGTTTTATATTACCCGGAGGCAGAGCGATAAATGCAAGGTGGTACAGCGCTATGCGCCCTTGTCTGAGTATTTCAGGCGGGGCGCTTTTATTTTACTTATGGCCGTGAGTGATAAATCAGGGTGGTACCGCGCGGGAGCGCCTCTGCATGGATATTTTCCATGGAGGCGTTTTTTTATTTTCAAATCAGGAGGTCAAAATGAATTTCAGCAAAGCAATGAAAGCAGCAGTAATCATTTTTACAGGCGCAATAGCAGCGGCAGGTCTTACTGCCTGCGGCGGGATAAAGACAGCGGCTGATTCTCCGTCAAAGGGCGGCGTGAAGATCGGATTCATCGCGGCGCTTACCGGCGGGGCAGCGGCATACGGCAAGTCCCAGGAGGAAGGAATCCGTATGGCTGTAGAAGAAATCAATCAGAAAGGGGCGATACCGATTGAGCTCTTTGTGGAGGACTCCAAAGGGTCTCCGTCCGATGCCATGAATGTGACAAAGCGGTTAATCCAAAAGAAGGCGGCGGTGATTATCGGGCCGATGACATCAAATGAGGCAAAGGCGGCAGGACCGATTATGCAAAATGCTAAAATTCCCTCGTTGGAAATATCGGTTACTGCGGAAGGAATTACGGAAATTGGCGATTATATTTTTAGAAATTCCGTACCCGAGTCGATGAATATTCCCCAGACGGCAAAAAAGACGCACCGTCTTTTGGGGTACGAGACGGCGGCGATTCTCTATGCCCATGATAATGAACAGCATGTAACGGCGCAGAAATATTTCCGAAAGACGCTGGAAGAGGAAGGAGTCAAGATTGTGGATGTGGAAACCTTCGGCAGCAAGGACAGCGAGTATTCTGCCCAACTGACGAATATAGAGAACGCAAAACCGGACGTGGTTATTGTGTGCAGCTATTATCAGGAAGGGGCGCGGATTTTAAAGAAGATGCGTGAGATGGGAATGAACCAGCCTGTTCTTGGGGATAATGGCTTTGTTTCTCCCGAATTGGGAAAGATGGCGGGCGCCGCCGCGGATAATGTGTATGTGTCATCTATGTGGTCAGCGGCAAGAGATACGGCGGCAACGAAGATGTTTGTGGAGAATTATACGAAAAAGTACGGGCATGCACCTGACCAGTTTGCCGCCGCCGCTTATGACGGCGTGTACATGGCGATGGATGCGGTACAGCGGGCCGGCTCCGTGACAGATACAAGGAAGATTCGTGATGCCATGGCGGAGATGAAGGGGTTTAACGGTGTCTGCGGTACATTCAGCTTTGACGCCAAACGTGATCCTGTAGTGGATCTGGTTCTGCTGAAAATGGAAGATGGTGTGTTCTTGGCGGCCGGGAAACAATCATCATGAAAATAGTTTCCTGCGGGTAATCCAATGCAGATTCGAACTGAAGATACAGGGGATCTGCAGGGGTGGTTTTTGGTTTGTTTTTCTCTATGGTATACTGAAAAACGAGAATTTCTACTATAATTAGGAGGTATTATGGGAATTTTAAGAATAGTTTGTCTTCTTGTCTTTTCTCTGCTTCTGTCACTTGGGAATGCATCGGCGGCGGGGTGGACGGCAGGGCCCGGTCTTACTCCTTCGGATGATTTTCCTTTATTTAAAACGGTGGAAAAACGGCTCGGGCTGAGTACGGCGAAAATTCCGCACAGCGGGAAAGAGCTCCCAATAGAATTGCGCGTATTCTTTAATGAAGAAATGGACAGGGTGGCAGAGCGGTACCTGCAGGCTTTGAATAAGGAAAGCAGCCATCGCCTGTCCGGCTGGATGGACTGGCAGGCCGGCACGGTAAAACCTTATGTGAGTGTGGTGCTTTTGGAAACGATGACCTATGAAGGAGGGGCGCATCCTCTGAATTATGTAAAAGGAATTACTCTAAACGCCACGGGAAAGGTGGTGACGCTTGCCGATCTGAAGACGGCCATGCCTTCTCTTTCCGTAGAAGCGCTTCGGGATGCGGCAGCCAGGGAATGCACAGCCCGGCACATTTCTACAGAAGAGGCGGAGAAAATCACAGAATTCCCGAAAGAATTCTATATAGGGAATAACGGCCATTTGTATTTCATTTTCCAACAGTATGATATCGCGCCCTATTCGGAGGGGTGGATCATGGCGGATATGGGGTTATTTCCTTTCTGACGCTGTAGGGGGGTAAAGGAATCGCCTGCAGAGGATTCGTTTCTTTTTTACGTCGGTGCTATAATCAGAGTGATTCCCGTAGATGTACGTGGAATTAATAAACTTTTATTTGAGGAGGAAGTATGAAAAAAACAGCAATGCTTTTGACAGCGTGTCTTTTGGCCGCTTCTTGTATGATAATCCATGCGGAAGAACCGTTTCATCGTTCCATCACCGTGACGGGGATGGGCACAGTGATGGCAAAAAATGACATGGCTACGGTGAATTTATCTGTACAAACGATGGCCCGCGATGCCAAAGCAGCTGCCCGTGACAACGCGGATATCATGACGGCGGTGCGAAGCGCAGTTCTTGGAGCTGGCGCGACGGCGGATCATATCGAAACGATGGGGTATAATCTGTATCCGAACAACCAGTATGATGACAAAGGCCGTATGAAATCTACCGTATATGAAGCGGATAACCGTATGAAGATTGTCCTCCATAATTTGGATCAGACGGGCAAGGTAATGGACGCGGCGATTAACGCGGGTGCGAACCATATCGACAGTGTGATATTTTCTGTGAGGAATGAACAGGAATACAGGGATGAAGCTCTCCGCCGCGCGGTGGCCGATGCGAAACGGAAAGCGGACGTTATTGCAAAGACTCTTGGCCGGCCGGTAGTGAACATCATTTCTGTCGGCGAAAACCATACGGAGATCATGCCGCGGTATGCCATGAGTATGAAAGCAGCCGGTGACAGCATGGCGGAAAATGCGGCAACTCCCATGGAAGCGGGAACAGCAGATTTTGAAAGTCATGTGACAGTGGTTTTTGAGATTGTGTGATTTTTACTTCTAATATAATTCCTATATAATAATGTGAAAAATAGACTGTAAGAACCCCGGGGGAAGGCTCTCGGGTTTCTTACTGGATTTTACAGATTTTCCCTTGCACCAAAGCTACGTTTTTGATATAATCAATGTGTCGGGAAGTACCCGGCTTTTTTAAGTGCTTTTTATTGACTGCCATATCTGCTTATGCTATACTGTGTAAGCATGTTGCAATGGCGAAAGCCGAGAAGAGATTTGAGTGAGGTGTAAAGAATGCGTGAAGGAATTACTCTTGCATGCCCGGAATGCAAGCGCCGCAATTATCGTACAAACAAGAACAAAAAGAATAATGCAGAACGTATCGAAATGATGAAATACTGCAAATGGTGCCATAAACATACCCTGCATAAAGAAACGAAATAATTTAGTTTTAGAATGAGGGTGTGAGGATGGCGAAGCGTAAACAACCGACCAAAAGAGAGGTTGCAGAAGAAAACAAGAGTGCCTGGACCCGTTTTTTCCGTGAAACAAAAATGGAAATGAGAAAAGTCATCTGGCCGACAAAACATGAGATGGTGCGTTACACCATTGCAGTTCTCGTATCGGTCGTTCTTGTGTCTCTTCTGATTATCGTAGTGGACTTCATATTCATGCAGCTCTCCAAAGTTTTGATTCATACTGTAGGATGAAAGGAGAGAACATATGCCGGATAGGGAAGCTAAGAAAAAAACAGAGATAAAAAAATCCGCGGTCAGTGCACCGGTTGAAATCGGCAAACCGAAGGAAGGTTCTGAAAAGGACATCCGCTGGTATGTCATTCATACGTATTCCGGCTATGAAAATAAGGTTAAGGATACGCTTACCCGGAAAGTGCACTCTATGGGAATGGATGATACAATTATCCAGATTCTCCTTCCCATGCATGACGAGGAGGAAGTAAAAGACGGCGAAAAAAAGGTTGTATCGAGGAAAGTGTTCCCCGGATACCTTTTGATCCAGATGGAAGTCAATGACAGAAGCTGGTACGTCGTAAGAAATACGCCCGGCGTTACAGGCTTTGTCGGTACGACGACGAAACCGATCCCTCTTTCTGATGAAGAGGCCAAACGTATTATTGAGGGCAAGGATAAAAAACAGACTGCCAAGACAGATGCTAAAGTGGGCGATACCATTAAGATCACCCGCGGACCGTTTGCCGACCGCAGCGCCGTGGTGCTGGACGTGTCTGATGACAGAAGCAAGATTAAAGCTGATATCAGTAATTTCGGCACAACGACAACTATAGAGTTAGAGGTAGGTTATTTTGACCTCCTCCATAAATAACTCTGTGAGACTGTCTTGTACTTGGCTTGTCTCACAAGTGGGAGGGCCCGTTACAGCCCGAAAACCACATTCCACATAACGGAAAAGGAGGTGTAACAACATGGCAAAGAAAATTACTAAAATGGTAAAGCTGCAGGTTCCCGCAGGTAAAGCCACACCGGCTCCGCCGGTAGGTCCGGCCCTCGGCCAGGCAGGCGTGAACATTATGTCTTTCGTAAAGGATTTTAATGACCGTACTGCCAAGCAGGCCGGCCTTATCATCCCTGTAGAAATTACCGTTTATGAAGACAGAAGCTTTACATTTATTTGTAAAACTCCGCCGGCAGCCGTTCTTTTAAAGAAGGCGGCAGGCCTTGAAAAAGCTTCCGGTGAGCCGAACAAAAATAAAGTCGGTAAAGTCACCAGGGCACAGGTTAAGGAAATCGCTGAAACAAAGATGCCCGACCTGAATGCCAACACAGTGGAAGCAGCAATGCGCCTTGTAGAAGGCACAGCCCGTTCTATGGGCATCGAAGTAACAGACTGATGACTGTCAGTGGCAGGATATTTATCCGATGACCACGAAGGAGGAAACAATGGCAAAATTGACAAAGAAACAAAAAGCAACCGCAGCCATCGTTGACAGTCATAAGTTCTATGATGTTGACGAAGCTGTTAAGCTCTTAAAAGAAGCGGCAACTGCAAAATTTGACGAAACTGTCGAACTTGCGTTCAATCTGAACATCAACCCGAAGTATGCTGACCAGCAGCTCCGCGGCGCAACGGTTCTTCCCCATGGTACAGGTAAATCCAAGAAAGTTCTCGTATTTGCCAAAGACCAGAAGGAAGAGGATGCCAAAGCGGCCGGCGCCGACTATGTAGGCGGAAAAGAACTGGCGGACAAAATTGCCCAGGGCTGGATGGATTTTGATGTAGTTGTAGCAACACCGGACATGATGGCAGTTATCGGCCGTCTTGGCCGCGTACTGGGACCGAAAGGACTCATGCCTAACCCGAAGGACGGCACTGTAACAACAGATGTCACCAAAGCTGTCAACGAAATCAAAGGCGGCAAGGTGCAGTACCGTACCGATAAAGCGGGCAATGTACAGGTTATTATCGGCAAAGCGTCTTTTGATGCTGATAAGATCAAAGAAAACCTTGTAACTATTTACAACACCATTCTGAAAGCACGCCCGACGACTGTCAAGGGACAGTATATGAAGAGTCTGACTCTTTCATCTACAATGGGACCCGGCATTCATATTGACATGTCCACAGTGGCGGCACCGAAAGCTGAATAATTTTATTATTTACACTTAGCTTAAGACCGGCGGTATCTATAATGGGCGAAAGCCCGCCTCCCGAGGCTGAGTACTGTAATGACAGTACACGACCTCGCGACGCAAAGCGGGGTCGTTTTAGCTAACGTGATAAATATAATAAGGGCGCGGCACCGCGTTCTGAACATTCTATAAGCAGAGGAGGTGTACTATGAGCGAAGGAAAATATGAAGTAACGGTTCGGCCGGAAAAGGCTGCTGTTGTTGAAGAAATGAAAGAACAACTGTCTTCCCAGGGCGTGGTACTCGTTGCTTACAACAAACTCGATGTGAAGACGGCTATGCAGCTCCGCCGCACATTCCTGAAGCATGGCGTGCAGTACAAAGTTATTAAGAATACTTTGACCCGTATCGCTGCCAATGATATCGGGATCCATGATCTTGATGATCTGCTCCAGGGGCCGAACGGCCTGGCTACCTGCAAGGAAGATCCCGTAGCACCGGCAGCGGCGCTGAAAGAATTCCTGAAAGAAACAAAGAGTGAAGCCGTTGCAATTAAAGCCGGCGTTCTTGACGGAAAAGTCATCGATCCGAAAGCTGTAAAAGCCCTGGCGGATCTGCCGTCCAAGGAACAGCTCCTTGGTATGGTCGCATCTGCATTGCTGGCACCGATTACCGGTCTGGCGTGTGCATTGAACGGCAATATCCAGAACCTTGCATATGCTCTCGAAGCAGTGCGTAAACAGAAAGAAAGCGCATAAGCGCCTAAAAATTTATTCCATTGGAGGAACTAAAAATGACACATGAAGAAATCCTTAACGCAATCAGCGAAATGTCTGTTCTCGAATTGAGCGAACTCGTAAAAGCAATTGAAGAAAAATTCGGCGTATCCGCGGCAGCACCGGTAGCAGTAGCAGCAGCGGCTCCGGCAGCAGGCGCAGCAGCAGCTGAAGAAAAGAGCGAATTTGACGTAATCCTGAAAGAAGCAGGCGCTCAGAAGATTCAGGTTATTAAAGCTGTTCGTGAAATCACGGCTCTGGGTCTGAAAGAAGCCAAAGCCCTCGTCGACGGCGCTCCGAAAGAAGTAAAGACCGGCGTAGCTAAGGCTGAAGCTGAAGAAATTAAGAAGAAGCTTGAAGAAGCAGGCGCAACGGTAGAATTGAAATAATCATTTTATCAGCATTGAAGATGGGACTCTGAAAAGGGTCTCATTTTTTTATGCCTTTTTAGGGGGCTTATCAAGAACGGTATTCGTGAACCGCTATGACAGGTTTTTGAGGTTGTGTCAATAATTTTTCGCAGGTTTGTAAATGCGGCTCATGGCAAAATTATGGTTTCTTTGAAAGTTTTCTTTCATATGTGGAAATTCGAAAAGAAATCATTTACAATTTATTTGATACTGATTTTCATTAATTTATTTCAGGGTATCCCTGCAAAGGAGAATATATGAAAACAATTTTGGCTGTTTCCGTTTTTGCTTTGTTGTCTTTGCCTGTGATGTCTGTTGCGGCATCGGTTTATGAAATGCCTGCAGTTCTGGTAACGGCGGAACGGACGGAAGCGGAAATCAGGAAAGAACCGCAGTCTGCGGAGATCGTTACATCGGAAGATATAAAGCGTTCCGGAGCGTATGATATGAGATCTGCCCTTTCGTCCGTTTTAAATCTGAGCGTGGAGCGGTCACGTCCGGCAAAAAATGCGGGAATGGGCGGCCATCAGGTGATGCTCCGCGGTATGAATACGAATCACACACTGGTTCTGGTGGATGGGAAACGTATGGCTGATGAGGATACAAGTGTGACACAGAATTTCTATGTTTTGGATCGGATCAGCGTAGATCGTATCGACCGGGTGGAAATTGTCCGCGGAGCATCGAGCGCCCTTTATGGTTCTGACGCCATGGGCGGTGTCATCAACATCATCACGAAGAAGCCGGAAAAACGGGAAGTGACTGTCAGTGCTGCAGCAGGGACAAATGAATTGAAAAACAGCTATCGTTTTGATTTAGGGAAAGAAGGACGGTGGAGCAATGCTTTTGATGTGTCTTTCATAAAAATACGTCCTGTTTCTTATAAAGAAGACAGCAAAATGTTTATCACATTTCCCGGTATGCCGCCGTCTCATGGGAGAGGAGTCGTTTTGACGAAAGGTGTCAATACACCGGATGCGGGAAACCGCCGGCTGTTCCACTGGACAGGACTTTATAATTTTGAAAATTCCGTGCAGGGCCAATTGCGTTTTGATGCAGGATATTTTAATGAATCTGTTCATTCATCGTATGCTGATGCCGATTTGAGCATGAGGGGCAAGAAGGTGCCTGTATACAGGGGACGGCGGGAAAATATCAACCGGGATGGATTTGATTTCTCCGCGGAGTATACGGGCCGTACGGGAAGAAATGATTATATGGTTCGCGTGGGTATGAGCCGTATGAAGAAAGATTCCTATTCCTATAACGGAAGGAACCTGCAAGGACTGCCGCCGTTTCTTGCAGGACACCTGAATCGGTATTTCCCGAAAGAAAACAGCGACAATGCGAGATACAGTACCTATTTCCTTGAGGCGAAGGATACGGTGAAATCGGAACGTCATACTTTTACGTTCGGCGGGGACTATCGGAATATTGCTTATGAAGGGACGCGTCTTGCCGATAATGCGGCAGGTCTCTCCAAAAAGAGGGAATCCCACTCCGCAGATCATGTGGCGGTGTATGTTTCCGATTTGTGGCAGGCAAATGACCGGCTTTTCATTACGCCGTCTCTGCGTTTTGAGCATCATAACCGTTTCGGTTCGTCTCTGTCGCCCCGTCTTGGGCTGACTTATGAACTGGACAGCCGTACCCGGTTCAAGGTGAATTACGGGAAAGGATTTAAGGCGCCGACTATCAGTGAACTGTACATCAAGCTCCATCATTTTGTGAATGTTTACGGTAATCCTGATTTGGAGGCGGAGAAATCCCGCAGCTGGGACGCCGGCATTGAATGGGAACGGGGCAGGAGTTTCGGCAGGGTGACTTATTTTGATAACCGGGTGAAGAATCTCATTGATGCGCAGCCGTCAGGAAGGAATAATGACTGGTTCTATCAAAATATCAGCCGCGGGGATATCCATGGGGTAGAAACGGAATGGGGCTACCATGTGAGCGGCCGCCTTACCTTTAAAGTAGGCCACGTGTACCTTGACGCAAAAGGTGCTATGACAGGAAAGGCGGAAGCACGTCTCGACAACCGCGCGAGAAATACCTTCAGCACCTGTTTTCTCTATGACGATCATGAGAAATACGGCTGGAGCGGATCAGTAAAGAGTTATTTCCTTGGTGATTATCAGTTTGACGGAAAGGATTATTCTTACCACACATTGGATATCTCTGCCCGGAAGAAATGGGGCGAAAAATTTTCTGCTACACTGGCACTCTACAATATCTTTGGCAGGAAGGTAGATGATCTTTACCTTGGCGGAAGGGAATGGGCAATCGGAGCGGAAATGAAATTTTGAAGGAATGACTGTCGGCAGGAGTACCGTGGTCAGGAAAGGATAATTGGTGGCAGAGGTGCAAAAAAGGGGACTGCTTTATGAATTGAAAGACGGTTACCGCATTGATATGACAGAAGAGGAATACCGTGAAAAGCGGGAAGAACTTGGGCAGATTGCCGCCCGACTCCATGTGAATCTGGATGTCCTCGACCTGCTGGAAAAAGATTATAGAATGCGTCTGATCGTTTTGTCGCTGGCATCGTACTTTGGCTTTGAAAAAATTACGGGCAGGGAGCTGCTGGAAGCAGCCTGTTTGGAACCGAAAGAAGGTGTGAATGATATTAAGGAATTTTTCCACAAGGCGGGCTGGATGCCTTACTATCTGGAGTATGCGTTTAATGACGGTGTGAAAACGGATTTTCATGATATTGCGGAATTCTTTTTTGATGATGTGGAGCTGTATATGGACATGTCGGAGTTTCTGTCGTACATGCGTCTGTCTATGGCGGTACGGTTGATTTGAGACAGAAAAAGGGGCTGTAACAAAACATTTCTGCGTTTTGTCACAGCCCCTATCAAAACCAACATAAAATGTCCTATAAGCCAATTACAAGCGCAACACAAGGAACTCATAGAAAATTCTCTATGACAATGTGTAAGTATCTGAAATCTAGGAGCCGTTTAGTTAACTTACATAGGTAGTACATTTGATTTGACGATTTGCTCTCAATTATAGTCATCCTTAAATTGTTTCTGTTTAAAGATTAATACCATTATGCATTGCGTCATTAATAAATGTGGGTGACTCTGTGATGAATAAATTTCCAAGATCAACATTTTTCTGTTCATATAAGTATGCTTGCAGGTGTCTTGGTCTTGCACCTTTTCCTGTAGTCAACATTCCCGGAGCAATGGTTCCGTCAGGATTTACTTTGAAGTCTATGAAAATTGGAATGATGTGCATAGAGTTTTCCCATGCACCAGCCTCAGTATCTTGATCGTGTGTATCGTTCTGTACATGGAAATAAACTACGACAGAAGAACTGGTACGGGGCTGATTAACACATTTTTGTATGTGGCTGAAAGTGTCTGTTTGTATATCAATATAGGCAATACGGTGATTTTTTCTATCTACAAGATAAAGCTTACCGTTTTGCAGTGCAAGAAAACCATTTTCACTATTACCATAAGAAGTCGCAAGAATTTTATCTCCTGATAATCCGAATTCTTTGGCTAAGATTTGCCCGGCTTGCATATGTTGTATACTTTCTGATGAAGAACTTTTACTCTCCTTATTTTTATCTGTTGCGGGTTCAGTACTTGACGGTGATTGATTTTTTGCTATAGAAGGCTTTCTGGGAGAAATTTTATCAGCCAAAGAGACTGCAATATCTAATGAGCGCATTTTATCGGCAAGAGTGTCTTTATTGAACCAGAACAAGCCGCCGCTTGCGATTAAAATTATACCTACAATGACGACTGGTAGTATTTTTGACTGGTTGTTATCAGGAGGCAAAGGCGTTTGCACAGTAGGATCCGGTATATTGATATTGGATGATGAGACAGGATGATGGGGGACTATTGTTGGCTTTGGTTGAGACTGCATATTTTGAATGATTTGTCCGCATGATGGACAAAATTTAGTTTCGGGAGTAATAGGTTTTCCACATTTTGGACAAAACATAAGCGACCTCCAATAGTATTTAATGAATATTGAGTAACTTAAGATTCTTTTATTTCTTTCCTGCTGCAGGAGGAACATAGTGAGCCACTATATCGTTGACGAATCCCATCGCAGCCAGTTGATTCTGAGCTTGGCCGTTAATTTCTAAATAGTTGATGATATAACAGGTACCTTTCTTTAGAAATTGAATTTTAATTTTGTACTTTTCTTTTGTATTTTGGTTAATTGCTATCCCCGTATATTGAACTACTCTTTGATGGGCGGCGGATTCAAAAGACTCCCATTTACCGTCTTTCAGTAATTGATCGAAAGCATCACCGATTTTGGCTACATTTGGTGCAAGGGATGATGGAATGACTTCATCCAATAATATTGTACTATTTCGGACTTGTTTTACATGTTCGTCATATCCTCCACATCCGGAAATCAGTATTACAGAACAAAATAACAGAGTGCCGATACTTTTTAGGAATCTATTCACGATTCCTCCTTGAGATATTTCAGTTAGAAAAAGGGAAATATATGTATCGATAAATTTATAATGCAAAGAGAAGTGATAGAGAACTTAAAATTAATGAAATAATCATCGCGACCCCAATTACTTTAAAACCGCGGCCCATACTTTCATCGGGAGAAAAATCATTTGCAAGAAGTTTCTTTTGGATATGGCGCATATAAATCTTGTCAAATGATTTTGCTATAACGATCGCATAAATTGTTACAGGAAGTGACATGAAATTTGCGATGGGTATTGTAGTTATCGTCAATGTAGGGGCTTGTAATAATGCAAAAAGAAGCGGAAGAATTTGTGCAATGACATAAATTAACAGAACCCATTTCATTTTTTCTAACCATTCACGCCATACGTTTCTATATCCAGCATGAAGAAGCCCTAAAAACATGGAGTACCAGTTAAATTTAGATGTTCCGGTTGCTTGTATGTGTTGGAGACGAGGTAAATAATAGTAATACCCGCTTCCCATAATTTGCTGTAAGGCAATAAGGGTGTTTTGGTCATTAAAATTGATTTGCATTAAATTTGGTTCATCAACATGACGATTTTCTTTAAACCTTTCCCAAAGATTTTTGTGAGCCAGAGGCGGAGTACTTAGATTGACTGGTGGGATAGGTATATTAGCAGTTATAACAGAAGGAACTGATGGTTGTTGATTAGCGACTGGCATAGTTACCGTTTGAGCTGGATACTGGGGTGAATCTTGGCATTTTACTGTAGCAAAATTCATTGCGGAGGGCGATGGTTCCAACGGTGAAGACATAGTATTTTGTTGATTAATATCTGCTATGGGTGTAGTTTGAGATGAAACAGGACTTGTCGCAGGAGAGAGAAAAATTGATTTCCCACAAGACGGACAAAATAATGCATTTTCTGGAAGTTCCTTACCGCAATTAGTACAAAACATAAATAAATACTCCTTTCAAATTTTATATAAAAAGATTTTTATTCTCTTACGTTATTTACATATTCATAGCCAAACCAGTTATTTTCATTTGACCAGTATAATCTGTATCCTGGAGCAATTTTACTGAGAGATTTTGGTGCAATTTCCATATATAAATTGCCATTCTTGTCGAATATGAATACTTCATCGGAGATATTTTTATGTAGGTTGTCACTGTCTATATAAGTATTCATTATTTTTCGGTCATCATTAAGGCCTACTATTATTCCACGATAGCTTTTTTCTCCATATAAAATGCAACTAATACCATAGAAGAATCGACCGGTGTCAATGTCCTTATATTGAATTACAATAAAATCCGGATAATTTCCCTGTATGGGATAGTCTTGATAGCGCCAATATTCTTTTCCAACACCAATCCAGTTCGGTTTTCCGGTACTTAGTAAACGAAAAGTGCCATTATCTATCTTTTTAGTGGCAAATCTGATAACTTGTGTTCCTTCAATAAATTGAACTTGAGCTTCTTGGGTATTATTTCGAGGCATGTTTAAGATTTTTTTATGTGTTTGTACAAAATGGGTCGCATCTACGGATATAAATGGTAAAAATACGTTATAAAAGAAAATAAAACAGATCAAATAAGGTATTTTGTGGAATTTCTTGCTACAATTACTACAAAACATGATAAATACTCCTTTCAAACTTCATATAAAGTTATTTTTATTCCATTAAAAATTGTGGAAGGCCAATTATAATGACAAATAATGCAAAATGAAAGTTATAGGATAAACGTATGAGAGTTTCCAAAAGTTTGTGTAAACATCCATATTAGTGCAAGATCGTTACACAGTATGGAGATTTTTGTGACAAAGATAATTGGTATATGGATCAAATTTATGAAATTTATTCTATACAATTGCATCATTCCAAGTAAGGATGTCCTTTTCTAAAGGCATTTATTTCCCAGAAATTTCTTTAAATCCATCACATTTGACAACAGGAAAGAGTTTGCGGGATGGAGAAAAATTGCCAAACACTTCGATATAAATATTTACTTTATAGAAGTTGGTGTCTCGGGGCAAAGAGGCCTTAATGAAAATAATAATGGGCTGTTATGAAGAGACGGATTAGGGGCAGATATGGATTTCCGGTATTTACGGGATGATTTCGTGGTAGCCATAGCAAACAAAAAAATCGTATTCCAAGAAGAGTTTAAGTTACCGAACACCTATTTGGGTATTCATGAAGTATCTCACAAAGGATGCGTCCATAACTTTCTAACTTATTTTGATATTTCAAGAAAGATAAAACTATAGTGAAAGAATTTTTGATTAACATAAGCAGCGTATCTGATAAAATATTATTCAATTCTTACATGATGGTTTAATTGGAAATTTTCATCACTGGAGCACAAATAAATAAGTCCTTCAATAAAACCTACACAAGCAGGTATCCCTGTCCAACAAAACAAAAGATACAAAATTCCCATTCCTATTTTGCCCATGTAAAACTTATGTGCACCTATACCGCCAAAAAAAATCCCTAAAAGGCCTGCCAGGATTCTACTTTTAATTGGCCAAAAAGGGTTAATACTACTCGCATATACCTGCTGCGGTGACGGTTGCATTTGAGCATATGCTATTTGGGGCTGAGGTTGTGACTGCTGCACTTGTTGCCTTGCTTGTTGAACTGCTAGTTTCTCTCCACAAAACTTACATTCTATTGCACCTGGATCAATTGGTGCACCGCATTGGGGGCACTGGTTTTCTGTCATTTCGATGTTCCTCCTAAATTTTTTATCTTCTGCTCATGATGTACATGGGAATGGATATTATACAATAGACAAATAATAAAATGAAATTAGTTAGCATAAAAAATTCATGTGGTATCGTTGTAACTAATTCAAACGCCATTGCTGATGTAGAATTGGGCAAAGTATCAATGTGTATTATTTTGAATAAAATATACATAATTATTGCAATATAAAAGCAAACTGAAGAAACAGATAAGAAAAAAGGTTACGATACTCTTGGTCATTTATTTTACCTTCTTTCCACACTCTGGACAAAACTTTGCTTCTAGTGTTAATTTGTTTCCGCATTCACAAATTATCTCGGTGTTTTTACATCCACATTCTGGGCAAAACTTCGATTTAATGGGAATTTGTGCTCCACATGAAACACAAATTTTTATATCCTCTCGATGTATAGGATTTTCAATAGTATGTTTCATGGATACCCCCATGCTCACAGCAGCACCAAGTCCTATTCCAGCTGTAGCAAAAGCTCCTGCAATTCCACTTTGATTATTTGCAGCACACTCATATATATCAAATGATCTTTTTGTGGTATATCTTTTGTCTCCCATAATTTCGAATGCCGCCTTAGCTTCGAGAATTTTACTAATTCTCTCGAAATCCTCATCAGGGAAATTAATAGATTGTATGAAAAAATTTGCAACAGAAAAGCCGTATTCCTCAAACTTGATGGAAACTTGCCTCAGTACCTTTTCAGATAGTTCCTCCAATTTTGTAGATATTTCAAGCGCAGATATTTTGTTTGTGATAATTGCATCTGCTATTGCAGATTTTACCTTTATTACTAAAATGCCTCTGTAATACTCCTTAATTTTATCGAACTTTACGATATCTGCTTTTTGCATTCCACCAATAATTCCTTTAAACAAAGTGGTAGCATTTAAAATGCTCAATCCCATTTGTCCAAATGCGCGAATTCTAAGTTTTACATAGTACTTTGAATCAATTAACTGTATGGGGTCTATTGTACCCCAATTGATATTAAGACGGATTGTGGTGTTTATAAAATATACTTCTGCGCTAAATGGGGTATTGTTTCCCCAAAGAAGATTTACAAGATTTTTTAAAATAGGTAAATTTTTAGTAGTTAACGTATATGTCCCAGGATAAAATACATCTGCTATTGTTCCACCTTTGACAAAAAGAGCCGTTTGTCCTTCCTGCACAATTAACTGTGAGCCAAGCACTAATTTTTCTGAAGGATACTTATAAATCAGCCAATCGCGACTTTTTAATCCATCAAATCGAACAACATCAATTATTGCCATGGCATTCATTTCCTCTAAAAAGAATATTCAGTGCATTCATTCATCAAAGTGTACTTTAGCGAATGTTAAAAATAAGCATTAAATCATTTTCTTGGTAATTATGACTGTCAGTTAATCTGGTGGTGGTTACTTTACGACTACAAGCTTCGGTTCTTTGTTTGCATCCGGAAGTAGTAGTGAAATACTATTTTATGTTAAATTATATATTTCGCTATTTTATATATCTTTCTTAATGTGATTACAATAAGATTTAGTATAAATCTTGACGGTAGAGATAGTTTTTGATATGCTCATCTAAACGTAGTCTATTTATTTCAGATGGTGGATTTTATTCGTTAAAGTACACAATTCCGAATTCATGTTTCATTTGATAACGGGGGTTTTTTGTATGCCCGCGCCTTTTCAAAGAAGGTAGTTTGTGGCATTCCACATTGATTTGCAGCTTCTGACACCGATATTCTCTTCCTTTTCCATTGCTGGTAGACTTCATAAAAGTTTTCAGGTAACGGATTAGGACGTCTTCCAAAGTGAATTCCTCGGGCCTTTGCTGCTGCAATACCTTCTGCTTGCCTTTGGTGGATATTGGTACGTTCATTTTCTGCAATATATGAGAGCAAAGTGAGTACGAGATCACTGATAAAGATTTTTAGAAGGGTTCCCTTATTACGTGTGTCAAGAATCGGTGTATCCATGATATAAAGATTAGCATGCTTGTCTTTTGTGATAATTTTCCATTGATTTAGTATTTCTGTATAATTTCTTCCGAGACGATCAATACTCTTGATATAAATCAGGTCGTCTGCTTTCACACGTCGTAGCAATCTCCTATATTGTGGCCTATTGAAATCTTTGCCGGACTGCTTATCAATATATATATTTTCTACCGGTACTTGCATTTTATGCATAGTGATAACTTGCCTGTCTTCGTTTTGATCTTTACTACTTACTCTTATATAGCCATATACATTTCCCATGATTGATTTTCCTTTCATAATTCATTGAATTATTTCATTTGTTCTATACAGTCATACTGATGTAATTCAGATAAATTCTTCAGTTTATAATAAGTGACGGATGATTTGGGAGTCTTACAGATCTTGTCTATATCTGTTTTACCTACACGCTTAATAGTATTGGGGATTTGACTAAATGTATCAAACTCTGCTCATAATAGCGGGATTATAAGTGTATAAAGGAGGACTCTCTATCGCATCAAATTTGATAATGGGCTTCTGCTTTATAGATTTTAATTTTTTAAAATAGAAACACTATCAATGCTGATGAATGCAATACTTTCAATATATAAATCTTGATTTTATTGAAAATATGTATCCAGTTATGCTTTGTATCGATATCATTAGACCAAAAACTAAATGATTCTTGGGATGCTTTGTGGTAGCTTGTGGACTGAAAGAGTTGTTCTTGTCATGTGGAACGCTGATAGGAATTTTACCATAGGCACTTCTGACTATTGTTTCGCCATAAATAAAGTGTGTAAGTTGATTATTGGCAACTTACACACTTTATTTTTTGCTTCATATAAAGGAAATAAAGAAAGAAGTTTTTGGTTATTGTTCTTTATCATAGATATCGCGTTTGATTCGAAAATTCACTTTGTTTATCTGTGTTCTGCTGCGGTTTGCTTAGCGGCTTGGTGTTCCTGCATTTCCAGATCAAAAGACTTCTGCATACGGACGTAACTCTGTCTGCGTGCCCTGGCATCTTTTTCTGTTTTTTCAAAGAGGGCTTCCGCTTCTTGCGGGAAGAGCTTCTGCAAGCTTGCGTAGCGGACTTCGCCTAAAAGGAATTTACGGAAATCGCCTTTCGGTTCTCGGCTGTCCAGATGGAAAGGGTTCTTTCCCGCATCCAGAAGCCGGGGGTCATAGCGCCAGTTACACCAGTAACCGCATTCCACGGCTGCTTTCTGTTCTGCCGATGCTTCGCCCATGCCTGCCTTGATGCCGTGGTTGATACAGGGGGCGTAAGCAATGATAAGGGACGGACCGGGATAGGATTCTGCTTCGTGGATGGCTTTTACAGCCTGGTTCATGTCGGCTCCCAAAGCGATCTGTGCTACATAAATATATCCGTAAGACACGGCGATCATGCCGAGGTCTTTTTTCTTAGTCTTTTTGCCTGCTGCCGCAAATTTAGCGATAGCTGCGGCAGGGGTGGATTTCGAGGACTGGCCGCCCGTGTTGGAGTAAACTTCCGTATCCAGTACGAGAACGTTGATGTCTTCTCCGGACGCAAGGACATGATCCAGACCACCGAAGCCGATATCGTATGCCCAGCCGTCGCCGCCGAAGATCCACTGGCTCTTTTTAATAAAATGATCTTTCAGGGCGAGGATTTCTTTATATTCCGGATGAGAAGAGACTTTTGCATTCAGCGCGGCTTCCAGTTTTTCCGCCCTGCTCCGAGTGCCGTCCCCCACATCTTTTCCGGCAAGCCATTCTTCTATAGCCGTTTTTGTGTTTTCATCAGAAGAAGGAAGTACTTCATTCAGTTTCTCTTCCACCCGTCGGCGCAGTTTGATTTCGCCCAGGTGCATGCCGAGGCCAAATTCCGCATTGTCCTCAAAGAGGGAATTTGCCCATGCGGGTCCCTGACCTTCCGCATTGGTGCAGTAAGGCATGGAAGGAGCGCTTGCTCCGTAGATGGAGGAACAGCCTGTGGCGTTGGCAATAAGCATTCTGTCACCGAAGAGATTGGTGACCAGGTGGACGTAAGGCGTTTCACCGCAGCCTGCGCAGGCACCGGAAAACTCAAAGTATGTCGGTTCAAACTGGGAACCGCGGACAGTGAATTTATTCATCGGGTTTTCCTTACGGGGGAGCGTGATGGCGTAATCCCAGTATTTCTGCTTGTCAAGCTGAGTTTCAATCGGTTTCATGACGAGAGCCTTTTTCGGGGCGGGGCATACATTGGCGCAGATGCTGCAGCCGTAGCAGTCTTCAGGACTGACGATGATGCGGTATTTCAATCCCTTTTTCGGCCCCGGCAGATCTCTGCAGATGAATCCTTCCGGCGCACGGGCTTCTTCCTCCTCGGTCACAATGAAGGGCCGGATGGCGGCATGGGGGCAGACAAAAGCGCATTGATTGCAGGAAATACAGTTTTCAGGGATCCATTCCGGAACCTGGATAGCCGCGGCAGGACGTTCGTAGTGCGATGTGCCTGTGGTGAACGTGCCGTCTTCCCAGCCTTTAAATGTGGAAACGGGAAGATCATCCCCTTCCTGCCGGTTCATGACGTCGCAAACGTTTCTCACGAAATCGGGACGGTTTATTTTGGCAATAAAGCCGCCTTCGGTCGCATGCGCCCATTCTTCGGGGATGGGGATTTCAACGGCTCCCGCGATACCCGCGTCGACAGCCGCATTATTCATGTCGACTACGTTCTGGCCTTTCCGCCCGTAGGAATGTTCATTGGCGTCTTTCAGGTATTTCACAGCATCTGCTTCGGGAATGATCTTTGTCAGATGGAAGAAAGCGGACTGCATAATCATATTGATCCGTCCGCCGAGACCGATTTTCTTCGCGATTTCAAAAGCATCAATGATGTAAAATTTCGCATGGAGAGAGGCCAGCTTCCTTTTCAGCGCTGCCGGAAGAGCGTGTTCCAGGTCTTCCGGACGCCATTGGCAGTTCAGGAGAAAAATGCCGCCCGGTTTGAAGCCGCGGAGCAAGTCATATTTGTACACGTAGGACGGGCGGTGGCAGGCGATATAGTCCGCTTTGCGGATGAGGTAGGGCTTGCGGATCGGCTCGGGACCGAAACGAAGATGGGAAATGGTCACGCCGCCGGATTTCTTGGAATCGTAAGCAAAGTATCCCTGGGCGTACATATCCGTGTAGTCGCCGATGATTTTAATGGCGCTCTTGTTGGCGCCGACGGTGCCGTCTGAGCCGAACCCCCAGAATTTGCAGGAAACAAGTTTGCTTTCTTTTTCGGGAACAGGAACGGGGGTGAGAGACAAACCGGTTACGTCGTCTTTGATGGATACAGTGAAATTATGGCGCGGTGTTTCAGCTTTCAGATGTTCATAGACGGCCATGATGTCTTCCGGAATGACATCTTTGGAACCTAATCCGTAACGGCCGCCGCAAACCTTGATATCTCTTCCTGCCGCAGTGACGGCGCTCTGTACATCAAGGAAAAGAGGTTCGCCTATAGCGCCCGGTTCACGGGTGCGGTCGAGGACGGCAATCTTTTTTACTGTTTCAGGAAGCTGTTTAATGAAATGGTCGACGGAGAAAGGACGGTACAAGTGGACATTTACAATCCCCACTTTTTCACCAGAGGCGTTAATCGCGTCAGCCACATCTTTACAGATATCGGAAACGGAACCGATGGCGACAATGACACGATCCGCGTCAGGCGCGCCGTAGTAGTCGAAGAGGTGATATGTCCGTCCCGTAATGGCACTGATCTTATCCATATAGTCCTGTACGATATCGGGAAGCGCGTCATAGTACGGGTTGGCTGCCTCGCAGTGTTGGAAGTAGATGTCGGGATTTTCCGCCGTGCCGCGGATGACGGGCCTGTCTGGATCCAGCGCACGGGCGCGGAATGCGGCGAGAGCTTCCTTGTCGATGAGAGGTTCCAGTTCGTCGTACTCCATGACTTCCACTTTTTGTATTTCATGGCTTGTGCGGAATCCGTCGAAGAAATTGATGAAAGGCACGCGGCCTTTAATGGCCGCCAGGTGGGCAATGCCGGCAAGATCCATGATTTCCTGTACGTTCGATTCAGCAAGCATGGCACAGCCGGTGGCTCTCGCGCTCATTACGTCCTGATGGTCTCCGAAAATAGAAAGGGCGTGGTTTGCAAGGGCGCGGGCGGCGATATGGAAGACGCCGGGAAGAAGTTCGCCGGCTACTTTGTACATATTCGGCAGCATGAGAAGCATTCCCTGTGACGCGGTATAGGTAGAGGTAAGCGCGCCTCCCTGCAAAGCGCCGTGAAATGCGCCTGCCGCGCCTCCTTCAGACTGCATTTCCGCCACATGGACCGTGTCGCCGAAAATATTCTTCTTTCCATGGGCAGACCATTCATCTACAGATTCCGCCATCGGTGACGAAGGGGTAATCGGGTAAATGGCAGCTACTTCTGTGAATGCGTATGAAATATACGCCGCGGCTGTATTGCCGTCCATTGTCTTTACGTTTCTCACAGTTCAACACTTCCTTTTTTAAATATCCGCCGGGCAACTCCCCTGCGGGACGGATACGGGTTCGGTTCATAAATATTCCTTGCAAGATATAAAAAAATTATGTACAATTACATTATGAGAAAATCGCATAGTTAAGTCAATTAATGCTATATAATCATAATTGTTTACACATAATTTTTCAGCAGGAAATTATGAAATCTATGTTCATTATAGAGGAAATACGATTTTTGCACAAGAATGACAAGGTGTACATTTTTAAGAAAATATTTCAAAAGTAAGGAGCGTGTATTATGGACTATCGTCACTTGAAGTATTTCATGGAAGTAGCGGAAGAAAAAAGTTTCAGCAAAGCGGCGAGGAATCTTCATATTTCCCAGTCCGCCATCAGCCGCATGATCAAATCGCTGGAAGATGAATTGGGGATCATCCTTTTTATCCGCAATGCGAAGACAGTCGAAATTACTGCGCCGGGAAGCATCTTCCTGAACTACGCGAAGCGCTGCCTTTTCGCTTTTGAACATTTAAAGAGCGACTTTGAAAATGAATTCAATCTGAAAAAGGATACAATCCAGATCGGATTGCCGCCGATTACGGACGCGCATGTTTTCGCCAAGCTCCTGGGCGAATTTAAAAAAACCTATCCGCAGATTTCCATTGAGCTTTACGAATACGGCTCCAAGGTAATCGAGACCTCCGTGCAGGAAGGACGCATTGATGTGGGCATCATCTGCACCATTCCGAATAAAGATTTTGAATCGTTTTTCCTGTCGGATGATAAAATGTGCGTCGTCATGCCGAAAGGTTATCCGCTGGAAGAGAGAAAAGAAATACCCATGAAACTTCTTGCCGATTATCCGCTTGTCCTCTATCGCGATGATTTCAATTTACATGATGATATCCTGTCGAACTGCAAGAAGATCGGATTTACGCCGAAAATTGTTTTTGAGACGAGCCAGCGCGATCTCATGCTCCAGACCGTTTCCTCGGGACTGGGAGTGGCGATCCTGCCGAGCCGCCTTTGTCCGCCAAACAGTGCAGATGGAAATATAGCCGTCCGCCCGCTGACGGAACCGAAAATGACCCACCACCTGTATGCGATTTGGAAGAAAGGGCGTTACCTCTCCAGAGCGGCCCGGTTGTGGATTGAATTTACAAAAGATCATTTGACTCTTCTCAATAAAGAAAAACTTGATGACGAAATAAGAGGATAATTTTCGTGGACAGGTGGAAAGAAAAACTTTGTCTGGAACATACCTGGTATCTTTATCTGTGTGTTTTTCTCCTTCTCGCTTTCATTTCATGGCAGCAGTCCCTTATTGCGGATCTGCAGGAACGGATGATGAATGTGGAGGCCAGCCGGTATGATGACCAGCTGAACAATATCGAATGGGCGGCGACACTGGCACTGGAGCAAAATAAAGAACAACAGAAAGATATTTATTCTCTGCAGAAATCCAGCGCGGATTATCAGTTCCGCATCATGGAGCTGGAATGGGATGTGTATGACAAAAGATAGTATGAAGCGGCGGCTTTTCCGGCTGCCGTTTTATATTTCTACTGGAAGTTTATTTTTCCGCCTTATGAAACAGCGGGACATAACTGCAAAAACTTAAGGTTCGTGATACAATAAATGACGACTGTAATTATTTATCAATAATGTATTATTTGCTTTGGCGACGGGAGTTTTTATGCTTGGACAAATACAGGGACTGCTGATGACAATGCGCCTTTGGGATGCGCTGGATATACTTGTCGTTGCGTTTTTCTTTTACCGGATGTATATCCTTGTCCGTGATACGCGGGCGACCGCTCTTTTGAAGGGGCTCGTGTTCCTCGGACTTTTCACATTGTTTGCAGGCTGGCTCCAGCTCCATGTAGTCAGCTGGATACTCGATAAACTTATGACAGTGCTCATTGTCGCGCTCCCTGTGGTATTCCAGCCGGAACTCCGCCGTGCTCTGGAACAGCTTGGCCGCGGCAAATTTTATATTTCTTCCCGCATCATGGATGAAGCGGAATTAGATGCTGTCATTGATCATGTGGTGGAAGCGACGATGACCATGGCGAAGAATAAAGTAGGAGCGCTTATCGTTTTTGAAAGGACAGTAGGGCTTGACGACCGTATTGATACAGGGATCCGTTTGGAGGCCCTCGTGTCAAAAGAGCTTCTTGGAAATATTTTTATCGTAAATACACCGCTCCATGACGGCGCCGTCATTATCCGCGACAACCGCATCATGGCGGCAGGCTGCCTTTTGCCGCTTACCCGTGACAGGAGCCTCTCCTCTGAACTGGGGACACGCCATCGCGCGGGAATCGGCATGTCTGAACAGGCGGACTGTGTCGTGGTCATCGTCAGTGAAGAAACGGGAACGGTTTCCTATGCTTACGGCGGCCATATTTACCGCCATCTCGAAGAAGACGGCTTGCGGAATATCCTGCGGAACTTCCTTGTGCAGGATAAAGCGAAAGGCGTCGGTAATGTATTGCAGAAATGGAGCCCGCTGAAATGAAATATACAAATTTGCGGTGGTGGCTTCCTAAATTCCTCTGCCTCATGGCGGCATTTGCTTTCTGGGTATATGTCATGAATGAGCAGAATCCTCTTGTGGAAAACTCTTATACCGTTCCGGTCGAAGTGCGTAATTTGGATCGTTCTCTCGTAGCCCTTAATGTACCCCAGAGGGTGAAAGTGAAGATCCGCATGAACCGCAGCGATCTGGTCAGCATGCGGAGTGATAATATCAAAGCCTATGTCGATCTTGACGGATTTACGGACGGCGATTATCCGAACACACCCATCCATATTTCCGTACCGGGAAATGAAACGGTGATTTCCCAGGATCAGACATATTTCGATTTATTTATCGACACCTATGCAGTGAAATCGCTGCCGGCACAAGTGGAATTTATCGGAGCGCTTCCGGCAGGTTTGAAGGCGGAGCGGAAATCCACGACGCCGGAATATATTACTGTCGCGGGAGCCAGCAGCCGCACGGCTCTTGCCGACCGTGCCATTATCTCTGTCAATGTGGCGGGGAAAACAAAAGATTTCGACGAGTTTGATGCGGTGAATATTCTTGATGCAGATGGAAATACGGTAACGGGGATTGACATCATGCCTACCCGTGTCCGCGTTTCCGTACATATGTCAGAAGACCAGAAGACGGGAAATATTCCTTTCAAACCGATAGTAAAAGGGGAACCGGCAGAAGGATACAAAGTCTCTGAAATCACGGTGACGCCGCCGGTGGCCACTGTCAAGGCACCGGAAAGCTATTTCGATAAAAATACGGTGGTGGAACTGGAAGAAATCGATATCACCGGAGCAAAGGAAAGCGTTACCAAAAAGATTGACATACCGAAGCCGGAAAACGGTATGATTATTCCCGGAGCCGTTACGGTACATGTGAAAATAGAAAAAGAATAAACGGCTTGACGGGAAAATATATTCGCTGTATCATTTGAAAATTGCAGTGCAAAATAGTAAGAAATCAATCGCGGAGGATTTAGAATGGTCACATTGTTTGGAACAGACGGCGTACGCGGCGTGGTAAATTCCACACTCATGCCCGAATTGGCATTCCAGCTGGGGCGGGCGGCAGGCGCCTATTTCTGTAGGGAGGAAGGAACCCATCGCGTGCTTATCGGTATGGATACAAGGATTTCAGGTTCCATGGTGGCAGCCGCTTTATCGGCGGGGCTGTGCGCGTCGGGGGTGAATGTGGACTTGGCAGGCGTGATTCCCACACCGGGTATCGCATACTTGACACGGACAGAAAACTATGATGCCGGTGTCGTTATATCCGCATCCCATAACCCCTTTCCCGATAACGGAATAAAATTCTTTGACAGGAAGGGACATAAACTGCCGGATCAGGCGGAAGAAGAAATAGAAAATATTCTCCGTCATGATGAAGAACTTGTACGGCCTACCGGGGAACAAATCGGATTTATCCGCCACCGCGATGAACTTGCAGGGAAATATAAAAGGTATATCCTTTCCACCGTGAAAGGGGACTTCAAAGGGATGAAGATCGTAACGGATTCCGCCAATGGTGCCGCCAGCGGCTTCCTTCCCGATATTCTCCGTGAACTGGGTGCGGAAATCACCGCCCTCTACTGTGAACCGAATGGTGTAAATATCAATAAAGACTGCGGTTCTACCCATATGGAAACCTTGCAGAAAATAGTCGTCGAAATGGGGGCGGACTGCGGTATTGCCAATGACGGCGATGCAGACCGCTGCCTTTTCGTTGATGAGCGGGGGGATGTCATGGATGGTGACCACCTTATGGTGATTAATGCCCTCCGTATGAAAAAAGAAGGACGGCTCAATGCGAATATGGTCGTAGGCACCGTCATGAGCAACCTGGGCTTCGGCAAGGCACTGGCAGAACATGGATGCCGTACCGTGGCGACCAATGTAGGCGACCGCTATGTGCTGGAAGAAATGAAGGCGCACGGATATTCCCTTGGCGGTGAACAGTCGGGACACATTATATTCCCTGAATTTAATACCACCGGTGACGGTCTTATAACGGCCATGCAGACGCTTATGGTTCTCCGTGACCATGACGGCCCCCTTTCTGAATTAAATCATCTCATGACCACCTATCCCCAGCTGCTGAAAAATGTAAAAGTGTACAGCAAGAATGGATGGGAAGAAAATGAACAGATCCGGGCAGCTATCGCGGCGGCAAAAGACGAACTGGGAAATGACGGGCGTATCCTCGTCCGTGCGTCAGGCACGGAACCTCTCATCCGCGTCATGGGAGAAGGCAGTGATAAAGACCGTCTGGAACGGGTGATTGATGACATTGTTTCCGTAGTGGAACAAGAACTCGGAGAAGAATAAATGCAGATTTGGTGAACACATATTTTGTTTCTTTGTATTTACACGGTCATACTAAAAATAAAAAATGGCTGATCCGTGCAGATTGCTCCCGCGTGGAAGAAGTAACAAAAATACCATTGCTTTCCTGAAGTACCAGGGTGCAGTTGCCTCTGCGAAATAGGAAAACAATGGTATTTCTGCATGTAAGAATAACTTTGATTTCTCTATGTCTCTTTTCTGATTTTCATTTTCTGGTATACTGGAAGTGATAAATGGAAAACAAGCATCGGCGTATAAAAATGATTACCGCCTGACGGGTGGGAAAAGATGGTCAGCCTTTTCGGTTTACTGCTTGTCCGCCCTGAAAATAAAGAATCAAAAGGTTTTTTCAGAGAATCATGTAATTATTTAATTAATAGTTTGAGAGAAAAGGAGGATCTTATAATGAATGAAGCCATTGTTGAAAAAGTAAAAGCGTTGATTGCGGCTCCCAGCTGCTATGCGGGGTTAAAGAAAATCGCGGAAGAGTATATCGCTGCTCTTGGCAGTGATCGGGAAAAGGACGCCGGACGGAAACTGGTAGCGGAATTAGAAGCCGATGTGCTTTCTATCGATGATGTCCTTGCGTTTTTTGAATCGGATGCAGGGGAAAAAACATTTGGCGCGAAGCAGGCAGCAGCTTATGCGGCACATGCCCGGGAAGTGAAGGCGAAGGGCGGCAAGTGGTGCGACTGCCCTGCCTGTGCGCCGGGAAGAGAGATTCTGGACAGGAAAGAGGAGCTCTGCTGAAACATAGTAATCGTTTTATGAAAAGAGAGAATATCCGGGAAGCGGGTACTCTCTCTTTTTGTTTTACCTGATAATGGAAATGTCTTCCTGTTTTCTTTTCGGTACGTAATATTGGCGCTCTTCATCCAGGTAGTATTTCAGGGAACTGTCTTCAGGAAGTTCCACGATGGTACTCTTATGGGAGGGATAACCGAGGGCGAGAGCCAGCCTGGGATTCCATGTTTCAGGGACAGAAAGTATTTCTTTTACTTTTTTAAATTCCGCATTTCCTATGATACAGGAACCTATGCCGTAGATGTAAGCATTCAGATTCATTGTCCTTACAGCGATGCCGATATCTATACCTGTCCACGGGGTTTCCGGCCCTTCCGTGCAGAGAATGATAAAAGCAGTGGGCTGTTCACCTTCTTTTGGCTGTCCCAGCTCTTTGGGGAGGGCGGCAGCAAAGTGGAAGCATGGCTGGATTTTCCGAACCGCTTCCGGATTTTTTACAAGGACATAGCGGAGTGGCTGCCCGTTCATGGCGCTGTTTGCGATACGGGCATTTTCCAGAAGTTCATCAAGTACTTTTTCAGGGATTTGTTTCTGCTTGAAACGGCGATACGTGCGGCAGCCGATGCAGAGTGTATGGAAGTCCATGGCACAGGCCTCATTTCACAGCAATGACTTCGATTTCGCAAAGTGCGCCAGCGGGAAGATCCTTGACAGCGAAGCAGCTTCTTGCCGGTTTGCCCGGGAAGTGTTTTGCATAGACTTCGTTGAAGGCGGCAAAGTCTTTCATGTCTCTAAGGAAGCAGGTCGTTTTTACTACATTGTCCATGGGAGTTTCCACTTTTTTCAAAATGGCTTTTATGTTTTTGCAGACCTGCTCTGTTTGTCCGGCGATGTCGGAGGTGATGATTTTTCCTGCAGTCGGGTCGATACCGATTTGTCCGGAAAGAAATACAAATCCGCCCGCCTGTTTTGCCTGCGAGTAGGGGCCGATGGCGGCGGGTGCGTGTTTGGTGTGTATGGTTTTCATAAGAGCCTCCTTTGATTTACACATGAATGATATATTTATACTATACCGCAAAAGGCATCGGTGAAACAAATATATCCTGTTATTTACCGATGATTCATGGTATAGTGGAAAAAAGGAGGCTATGATGTCTTTTGAAACGGTACAGGCTTATTTTGAACGGTTCGGTATGGCAGACCGCTGCATGGATTTGAAGGAGTCCAGCGCGACAGTGGCGCTTGCGGCGCTTGCTCTCGGTACAGAGGAGGCGCGCATTGCAAAGACGCTTTCTTTTCTTGTTGGAGAAGCGCCTGTGATTGTCGTGACGGCAGGAGATGCGCGGATTGATAATCATAAGTATAAGATGCTTTTCCATAAGAAACCGAAAATGATTCCCGGAGAGGAATGCGAAAAGTATATCGGCCATCGGCCTGGCGGTGTCTGCCCGTTTTGTCTTCCGCCCACGGCAGATGTCTATCTTGATATATCATTAAAACGGTTTGATGTGATTTATCCTGCGGCGGGGACAGACCACAGCGCAGTGAAGCTTACACCTGAAGAGCTGGAGAAATACGCGGGCGCGAAAGGATGGGTGGATGTGTGCAAAGGTTGGCAGGAAGAACCCGCTTCTTGATGATTTTAATCCTACAAATACAGGATTCTTTTTTCTGCCGTCGGGCGGGAAGGTGTAAAAGTGGAAATATCCCGCAGGTGCGGCACCGGCCGAAAAAATAGTGCAAAACGTTTTTTGAAAGGAAGAGCATGGACAATTTATTTCAGATGTGGTGGCCCGTAGCCTGTGTGGTGCTGGCGGATGTGATTTATCAGGTGTGTGCGAAGAAAATATCTTCCGGGACAGATCCTCTGGCTGCGCTGGGGGTGACTTATCTTGTAAGCGCCGCGGTTTGCACCGGTCTCTACTATGGGATGGGCGGAATGGATCTGCTTGCCGATATGTCCCATGTCCGGCTGGCAGCGGCAGGAATAGGCTTTGCAGTGACAGGACTTGAAGTGGGCTGTGTGTACATGTATAAAGCGGGCTGGGCGATGAATGTGGGATTCATCCTTTATACGGCAATGATTGTGGCGGCTCTCCTTGTTGTGGGGGCGGTATTTTACGGTGAAGCGGTTTCGTTTACCGCCATAGCAGGGCTGATAATCACATCATCGGGGATGTATATGATTGTGAGGGGCGCATGAATTTTTCATTTTGGTGGCCTGTCGGTCTTGTGGTTCTGTCAGGTGTCGGATACCAGGTGTCGGCAAAAGAAGTGGCAGGCGGCGCGGATCCGCTGGCGGCGCTTGTAGTAACATACCTTGTGGCATCGCTTACATCTTTTCTTATCTATGCGCTTACCGGAAAAAAGGGAGAGAAATGGAAAGAAATTATGAGTTTCCGCCCTGCTGCTCTTGTCTTGGGCCTTTCCATTGCGTTTATTGAAATAGGGACAATTTTCATTTATAAGGCAGGGTGGACGATGAATGCATCCTTTATCGTGACGAATGCCCTCATTACACTTTGTCTTATTTTGACGGGAGCGGTTTTGTACAGGGAAAAACTGTCCCGCCGGCAGGCACTGGGGATCGTCGTTTCTTTTATCGGCATATGCTGCATCGTGTGGTGAGAGGGACGGGGCAAAGGGAACGTAAAACTTTCACACGCTTTTATGGCAACGCTTATGGAAGATGGAAGCGTATTGCCGCAAGATAGGGCAGTTCACCCGCAGACAACATTTATTACATGAATCCGGTATGAATAGAGGAACATAAAAAAATGACGATCCGAATTGAGTGAATCGTCATTTTACTGTTTACAGCAGTTTTATGTAATCGTAGGCGGGATGTACGAGCCAGGTGCCGTCGCTCTTAAGGATGCCCCACTTTTTGTTGTCCTTCTGTCCGCCGCTGAAACCGTGCCGGAATTTTGTAACACCCGTAAGCGGATCTTTTGCATCTTCGTACAGGATATTTCCTTCTTCATCAATAATGCCGTAGTAGCTTTTAGCTCTGAAAATCCAGGTGACAGGTGTCTCATTAAAATGGGCGGCTCCGATATTGGGCGGGAGAGAAGCTATGACATCCCCCGTGGAGGTATCGAGCAGGTAACGGCGGCTGCCGTCTTTCCCCAATGCCCTGTTAAATCCGAGAAGTGTTATATCGTCGTAACGGAAATCGATAACCTGCTTTCCGTCTGACAGGTCAAAAAGGCCGCATTTTCCGGAATAGCCGCTCTTGAGCACGAGGCAGGCGTCTTCAATATCAATAGAACCCACGGTGTAACGGGAAGGGGGAATCAGTGTGCGTCCTTCGGGAGAAAGAAAGGCTGTGAGCCCGTCTTTCTTGACAATCGTTCCGTAAGGGGTCATGGGATAGACTTCATCATTCCGGCTGTCTATGACGATATGCCCTTCTTGATCAATATATCCTCTTTTGATGCCATTGTAAGCCGTATGATAATTATCAAAGTCTTCCACCTTTTGCGAGTTGATGGCATCGGCCGCCAGGATGCCGAGGAACGACTTGCCGCTGAAAGTATTCACACGCCGTCTGTATTCCGCGACACCGTACTTATAGGGGCAGATACCGTCATAGGGGATTTTAAAAAGAGCCCTTCCATTCTCGTCAATGGCGATTTTTTCCCCCTGCATGGTTTTTACAAAAGCGATCCCTTCGCTGAATCCGGCAAGTACCGCTTTGTAACGGGGAGCGATAAGCACACTGCCGTCAGGCTTCTTAAATCCGTACAAACCTTTTTCAGAGTAACTGAAAGGGTTTGAGGGAATCGTTTTTACCGCTGTGGCGGGATTTCCTTTTTTATCAATCAGCCGTAAATCTTTTTTCTTATCGCCGGCTTTGAAAAGCCCGTCCTTTTCCGGAATCAGGAATTTATAGGTGGGTGGTAAAAGAACAGTCCCGTCTGTGCCGATAAGCCCCCATTTTTTTCCGTCCCTTATCATGGCAAGGATACCGTGGCGGTAGAAACTTTCATCCCGCTTCGCTTTGGCTTCTGTATAGGAGGCAAGCGCTTTGGGTCGGGAAAGACCGATAAGCGGTTCATCTTCTTTATCCGGAAAAACGAGGATTCCGATGGAAGGGGGTGCGATGGAAACGCCCTTTGTGGTTGTAGAAGACTTGCTTTCCGTTTTCACTGTTTCTGTGGAAATTGTCGTGCTGGACTCGTGGCGCCGGATATGTGTGGCGGTGGTGACGCCTTTTTCCGCCTGTACCGTATATGTACCGTGCAGAGATGATGCAAGCAGGAATGTGAGGAAAGCGGCTTTCCATTTTATCTGTGTCATAAAGAACCTCCGAGTTTACCAAATAATATCATTTGTGCATTATAGCATGCATGGGAAAAGAATGGAAATATCGATAGAAATCTATGAAAAGCATATCGGGAAAATGAAAGGGCGGAAATAGAAAATATGAAACTTATCCGGCTGCTTCGCATAAGGGAAGATGTATCCGGTACAGGGAAACCATAAATAAAACGGTACATTGTGAACCTTGAATTAAGCGCTGAGTTGTTATATTATTTATGTAATGTAAATTTGAATGTATAAAAAGGTAAACAATGGAGGCGATAATGTGGAAAGAGAAGAGATATCCGCAGGAAATCAGGGAAAGGTAAAAGAACTGGTATTGTTTTCTTTATTTACGGCGCTTACGGCGATTGGTGCGTTTATCCGTGTGCCTGTACCGCTTTGCCCGTTCACGCTGCAGCTTTTATTTACTACTCTTTCGGGGCTGATTTTAGGAAGCAGGAAAGGGGCGGCTTCCGTGGCGGTTTATGTGGCTCTCGGTCTGTCGGGAGTTCCCGTTTTTACGCAGGGCGGAGGGCCGGGATATATTTTCCAGCCTACTTTCGGTTATCTTTTGGGGTTCATCGCGGGCACCTGGCTTACGGGGAAATTGTCGGAGCATATGGAAAAACTGTCATTTGTCCGCATTTTATTTGCGAACCTGGCAGGACTTCTTGTGGTCTACCTTTTTGGAATGGTTTATGTATACGTCATAAATAATTATTACCTGAATACACCTATCGGTATCTGGCCTGTGGTGCTTTATTGTTTCCTTCTGGCCGTGCCGGGCGATATCTGCCTCTGCGTTCTGGCGGCAGTGCTGGCGAAAAAGTTATACCGCGCAGGACATGCGTGATAAGGAAATGGGGAAATCGGCGGTGCAGAGAGCCGTTTCCATTTTTATTTGTCAGGGAAAGAGAAAGAAGGAATAGGATGGGCAGGGGACTTTTTATCACAGGAACAGATACGGATGTCGGCAAGACCTATGTGACGGCACTCCTGGTAAAAACTTTGAGAAGTGCAGGGTATGATGTGGGCTACTACAAGGCGGCCATCAGCGGGGCGAGGACGGTGGAGGAAAGCGATGCGGGATTTGTAAATCGTTTCGCGCAGATCTGTGAGCCTGAGGATATGCTCCTTTCGTACTTGTATCAGAATGCCGTATCGCCCCATCTGGCAGCAAGAATTGAAGGGAATCCCGTGGAGAAGGATGTCATCATGAGAGCCTGGGAACGTGTGACAGCGGCGTACCCCTATGTGACTATGGAAGGCAGCGGAGGAATCATGTGCCCTATCCGCCATGATGAAAAAGCGGTGTATTATCTGGAAGATATTATCCGATGGCTCTGCCTGCCCGTCCTTGTCATCGCCGACGCGGGACTGGGGACAATCAACCGAGTGGTGACTACCTGCGAATATATCCGCCGCAGGAATATTTCTGTCAAAGGAATTATCCTGAATCATTGGAAAGGCGGTGTGATGGAAGAAGACAATGTGGAAATGATTGAAGAAATCACCGGTATGAAAGTCCTGGCAAGGGTGAAAAAAGGAGATACGGCATTGGATATCGATCCGGAAACGATTATATCGCTGTATGAATAAGGGAGTATTTAAAATTAGGGAAGTTGGGAACTTAAATGAAACAGAATTATTGGGAAGCGGAAGATAAAAAATATATATGGCATCCTGCCATGCAGATGAAGGATAATGAAGTATTTCCGCCGGTCGTTATAGACCATGCGAAAGGATCTTACCTGTACGGGACGGACGGGAAAGAATATCTGGATATTATTTCATCGTGGTGGTGCAATCTCCTTGGGCATTGCAATGAAGAAATCAATGAAGCCCTGAAAAAGCAGGTCGATGAACTGGAGCATGTGATTTTTACAAACTTTTCCCATAAGCCTGCTGTTAAACTGGCGCAGGAACTGGAAAAGGTACTGCCGGAAGGACTCTCCCGCTTTACCTTTCATGACAACGGTTCATCCTGCGTAGAGGCGGCGCTCAAGATGGCTTTCCAGTACCACTACCAGACCGGCCATCCTGAACGGACGCGGTTCATGTGCCTTCCTGAATCGTACCATGGGGAAACGATCGGCGCGCTGTCCGTCGGATCAATGGATTTTTATGCGAAGATCTTTCACCCCATGCTTATGGACAATATTCATTTTGACGGTCTGGACTGCTACCGCTGCCCTTATGGGAAAACGCGGAATCATTGCGGCGTGGAATGCTTTGAAAGTGCGGAAAAAGCATTTAAACAGTACGGAAAAGAAACGGCGGCAGTCATTGTGGAGCCGATCCTTCAGGGGGCGGCAGGCATGCGTATCTATCCTGCCGAATATTTAAGGAAGCTCCGTAAGCTCTGCGATGCATACGGCGTGCTTATGATTGATGATGAAATTGCCGCCGGTTTTGGCAGGACGGGGAAACTTTTTGCCATAGAACATGCCGGTATTTCTCCGGATATCCTCTGCACATCAAAAGGGCTGACGGCGGGATACATGCCCATGTCTCTTACCATCACCACGGACAAAGTATACGATGCTTTCTATGATGATTACGGAACCCATAAGGCTTTCGTCCACAGCCATACCTACGCAGGCAATCCTATGGGCTGCGCCATTGCGTTGACCGTACTGAAAATCATGAAGCGGGATCATATTCTGGAGAAAGTCAATGAAAATGGAATCTATCTCCATGACAAGCTCATGAAAGCCCTGGGAAATCACAGGCATGTGGGAGAAATCCGCCATATCGGATTAATTAATGCCATCGAACTGGTGGAAAACAAAGAAACGAAAAAAGCTTTTGATCCGAAAAAGCGTATCGGCTGGCATATCTTCCGGAGAGCTATGGATATGGGACTGGTTCTTCGACCGATGGGAGACATTATTTATTTTAATCCACCGCTGAATATAGAAAAAACGGATTTGGACAAAGCGGTGGAACTTTGCCGGAAAGCGGTCGTTACGGTTCTAGGTGAATAAATAGGAGTGAAAAGGGAAAAGATGCCTGTCAGTGTGGAATATTCACGGCAGGCATCTTTTTTTAAGCAGAATCTCTGCGGGTATGATGGAAGTAGGAAAAAATAGACTGTATTTGTATGCCATTGGATGACAAAGTAGAAAAAATGAATGGCGGTGTTTATGGCGTATTAAAAGTGTTGCTGAGCAAGGCAGGAAATAATATCGCAGGAGCCGTCAATTATAGACGAATTGAGACCTATTGGGGAAAACGGTCTATGAAAGTGTGGAAACTTGTTTATCTGTGGTAAGATGTGTGTGGAAAGCCGTCGGTGATATTCCTTTCTTTTTGATTCAGACACTCAAATTGTATCATAGGCGGCTTCTTCATTTTTCTGACTTATTTTTACTAACCGGGAAATATTGCTAAATAAGATGTTTCATTAAAAAGAGGAGCATAATGATGTTGGAAATCAGACCGAACAATAAGAACTGGCATACCAGAGGTGATGATACCAAAGCAAGACTGGATGCCGCTGCCTGTTTAGCAAAAGGAAAGATTGTTGATGCGAAAGATACGGTTGCTCTTTTAGAAGCGGTCCTGCATCCCGGTGACAATGTCAATATAGAGGGAGATAATCAAAAGCAGGCGGATTTCCTGGCGGGTGAACTTTGCAAGGTCGATCCGTCCCGTGTCCATGATCTCCACATGATCCAATCCACGTTGTCTATCCCTGAACATTTGGATGTGTTTGAAAAAGGGATTGCAAAGAAATTGGATTTCGCGTATGCAGGGAGCCAGGGCAAACGCCTGGCGCAAATGGTACAGGACGGAAGCATCGAATTGGGCGCGATTCATACCTATCTGGAAATGTACAGCCGCTACTTTATCGACCTGATTCCGAGAGTGTCTCTTCTTGTAGCTGATGAAGCGGACAGGGAAGGAAATATTTATTCCGGCTTTTCCACAGAAGATACACCGGCGATTGCCGAAGCGACAAAATTCAACCAGGGAATCGTCATTGTGCAGGTGAACAAGCTGGTGGATAAAGTATCCCGTGTGGATATCCCAGCCGACTGGGTCGATTTTGTGATCGAAAGCCCAACGCCGTACATGCTGAATCCGCTTTTTACCCGTGATCCGGCGAAAATCAGCGATGAAAGAATATTAAAAGCCATGATGGCTATAAAGGGAATTTATGGCGAATATGGCGTCCAGGTACTGAACCACGGAGTCGGTTTTGATACAAGCGCCATTGAACTTATTCTTCCGACCTATGGGGAAAGCCTTGGACTTCGGGGAAAGATCTGCAGACACTGGGTACTGAATCCGCACCCCACCATGATCCCGGCGATTGAAACAGGATGGGCGGAAAATCTTTACTCTTTTGGCTCTGAAGTAGGCATGGAAGAATATATTAAAGCAAGACCCGATGTTTTTGCCGTCGGACCGGACGGAACGATGCGTTCCAACAGAGCTTTCTGCCAGGCGGCAGGCCACTATGCGGCAGATATGTTTATCGGATCCACCATGCAGATTGACCGTTACGGCAATTCTTCCACAGCAACAAAGAACAATGTGGCAGGCTTCGGCGGCGCTCCGAACATGGGGTGTGATGCCAAGGGTCGGCGCCATGTGACAGAAGCATGGTTCAAGTGCGGCAATGAGGTGGCAAATCGCGCCGAACTGACGGGTGAATGTCTCCGCGGCAAGAAACTTGTCGTACAGGTGATTACGACCGTATCTGAAAAAGGATTCCCCGGCTTCGTGCAGGAACTGGATGCGATCCAGTTGAAGAAGAATGCGGGATTGGATCTGGAACCGGTTATGATTTACTCTGACGACCTGACCCATATTGTTTCCGAAATCGGTATCGCGTATCTCCATAAGTGCCGCAACATGGAAGAACGGATGAATGCTATCCGCGCCATAGCCGGCAAGACGGAAGTGGGCATGCTGGAAGATCCTGCTGAGACACTGCGTCTCAGGAAAGAGGGCATTGTGAAGCTGCCGGAAGATTTGGGCATTGACCGTTCAACGGCGACAAGGGAACTTCTTGCCGCGAAGAATATGAAAGACCTTGTGGATTGGTCCGGGGGACTCTATAATCCGCCGGCAAAATTCCGCAACTGGTAATTTCTCATATAAGTAAAAACCTGTTACCCTTTTTATTTCGGGTAACAGGTTTTTACTTTTGGGCTAATAGGAACATTATTCTTTTTCATCCTGAGAAGGGGTATTTAACGTGCGGATAATCCATTTTTCGCCGCCGGTAAATCTGGAATTATGCTTTTCTGCAGCGTATTCGTATCTTTTATTCAAATCGGCGACAGCCTTTTCCAGCGATTCCAAAGTATGGATGACTGATTCGGCACGCATGTCACAGCGGCAGACCGGACAGGCGGGCGGTGTAAAATATCTGCTGTTGATTTTTGAACGGCATACGGGACAGGAAACAAATTCCGTACGAAACTTCCGCATAGCCTGATCGTTTTTATATTCTTCAAGGCGTGCCTTTTTGTCATCCAGACGTTTTTTTAAAGACACCATCCGGGGAGACGGTTCGATTCCGATTTTATACTTGACCGCATACGTGGTAGGAACCGTTTTCAAATAAGCAAGAGCCTGGTTTTTGGTATTGAAGATTTTTTCTTTAAATACAAGACCCTTGAAGATGTGGTTGGCTTCTCTTTTGGTGAACCCTTCTGCCACCATGTGCTCTTTCATATCGTCACGGATCCATTGTGACGGTTTTGTAATATCATACTCCCAGAATTTTTCCGTCCATGCGGGTGTTGCTGAAACGGGACAGTCTTTCAGTTGCGGAACCGGTATTTCTTCTTTTCCGGGCGCCGTTTCAGGTTTAATTGCTTTTACAGCCGTTACCGCCGATTCTTTCCCTCTTCCGTATTTCGGTGCGGCATTTTCCGTTTTTTCATTCTTTTGTTCTTTTTCGTCAGTTTTCTTTTCTTCTTCCGGGAAAAGATCAAAGAGAGAAGTCTCTTCAAAATCAGGATTCTGTGACATAGCAAACTCCCATCTATCAGAATATAAGTCAATCATATCATGGATAGGCGGAAGGGGGAACTGTTTTTAGCAAAACATATTTCCCAATATAAAACCGGTTTCCATCATCCATATGGGACGAAATATCTCCTGCTGCTTAAAAAGTATTTCACAAAAAAATATCCGGCAGGGGCAGTGCCGGATGTAGAAAAGGATTACTCGAAGTTTACTTGTAATTTTTTGTTTTCTTTAGCAGCGTCATGAAAAACGGCAATCATTGTTTTTCCATATTCCCCAAGGTAGCCGTCCGAAGCGATTACGCGGGGAACGGTAATCGTGGTTTTCGTAATGATTTCACAGAGACAGTCGTAGAGGGCATCTAAGTTCCTGCCGTAATAGTCCGGGAGATGAAGTATTTCCTTCAGGTAGGTGTGGGCTGTTTCTCTTGTTTTGAAGTTTTCAGGAGCAAGTCTGATCTGCATAGGACAATCTCTTAATATATTTTTTCAAAATCCTGATAGTGGGATGAGGTATAGTAGATAAGTCCATCGTTGGAGAAACAGATACGTTTCGCGTTCCGGTTCCCCTTGACGTAGTCAATGTCGCATTCTTTCCAGCTGCGCCCTGGAGCGTCAGGAAGAATTTTTTCATAATTGCTGAAGCGGTCGCCGCCGATGCTTTTTCCCGGAGCGACTTGATCAAGTGTCCCTTTGTCTTTCCAGCCTAATTGTTTGGCTTCCGCTTTGGTGATATAGTTGGGCGGCAGTTTCCTGTAGATATGGATATATGCCGCTACATGATCTTTGTCGGTATAGGCCTGATCCGGTTCTACACGGATTTCCGCGCTGCCCGGACTTTTTGTGTCGGATTGTTCACCGTTTTGGGAAATGGACTCGGAATCTGTGTAGATTTTATTTTGCCTGATGCGGCTTTTTGATTTATCTGCACTTCCTGTATCTGATCTTTCAACGCTTTGAACAACCGGCGCGGAAGAGGCGCCATGCTGCTGTCCTCCTCCACAGGCGGTAAGGAGTCCGAGGGAAAGAAAGACAGTTAAAATGGCGGCGAAAAATTTTTTCATGGAAATCTCCTTTATGGCAGATGGTTATATAGGACTGTTTACACCGGCATATTGTTCGGCGAAACGTTTAAAGTTTTTAATGAAATAGTTTTTCAGTTCTTCCGCCGGCGGGGTAAGGGGGGTGTTTTTGTCCCATGACAGGCTGATGTACCGCTGGCAGCCCGGTGTGGCGATGGGAACAAGTGCTACATGGTCGCCGCCGACGCCGTACCAGGTGATTCTCGGTGCAAAGGAGACGCCGAGACCCGCTTTGATAAATTCCCGTACGGTGCCGGGGTTGTCGCTCTCCAGAATGACATGAGGAGTGAAACCTGCCGCCCTGCAGTAAAAGTCTGTAATATTTCTTAAAGCGACGCCTTGTTGGAGCGTGATGAAATCCGCTTTTTCAAAGTCTGCCAGATTAACCGAGGCATGGGAGGCAAGCGGATTTGTATCGGGCATGGCGAGAAGGATGTCTTCTTTCAGGAGTGTGATGGAATGATCCGTGTCAATGGGGTTGATACTGCTTGACAGGTACAGATCCACACGGGAGTGATGGTTTATTTCCTGACGGTCCCGCTGCTGGATGATTTCGAAACGGATATGGGGATGTTCTTTTTTAAATTCTGTAAGGAATGCCGGAATAATCATGGATGCGGCGAAAATGGAAATCGTCACCGTCATGTCCTGTGCTTCTTTGGCGTCTTCCAGCTCTTTCTGCGCATGCTTGAGCTCGCTCATAATCCTGTTTGTATGGCTGAGAAGGATTTCTCCGTACTTGGTGAGGACGATGTTTCTTCCGGATCGGCGAAACAGGGGGACGCCCAACTCTTGTTCCAGCATTTTAATGGTGTGGGACAGAGACGGCTGGGAAATGTGAAGCGCTTCCGCCGCGTGGGTCAGATGCTGGAGCTCTGCGGTCTTTTGGAAATAGGTCAATGCAAGAAGCGTGAGTTTCATAAAAGCCTCCTCGGCATAATATATAATTTGTTACTTATATATAAATTATACGCTTTACTCTATAAATGTCCAATAGCTCATGGAATCCTTTTATCAAAGGTTATGAATATTTCATAAGTCATGAGATGATCTATTAATTGAGAAGGCAATACAATTAATTGAAGAATCCGGAGTGGCAAAGAAAAGGAATAAGCAGTATCATAATAATATTATGACAAGCCGGAGGCTCCGGCGGGAAATGAAGGAGCGAGAAAATGAAAATATTTATTGATACGGCTGACGTGGAGGCCATCCGCAGAGCGAAAGCGATGGGATTCGTTTCCGGAGTGACGACAAATCCGTCACTAATCGCGGCGGAAGGAAAGGATTTCCATACGGTGATTAAAGAAATCGCATCGATTGTGGACGGTCCGGTATCAGCGGAAGTCCTTTCTGAAACAGCGGAAGAGATGATTGCTGAAGGACAGGTTCTCGCCGGACTTGATCCCCATGTGGTCGTGAAAATTCCCATGACGGGAGAAGGCATGAAAGCGGTGAGCGCTCTGTCTGACATGGGGATCCGTTCTAATGTGACTTTGATTTTCTCGGCGGGGCAGGCACTGCTGGCAGCCCGTGCAGGGGCGTCTTATGTCAGCCCCTTTGTGGGACGTATCGATGATATCGGCTGGGACGGTGTAGAACTGATCCGGACGATTGCCGATATATTCCGTCTCCACAAGATCAAAACGGAGATCATTGCGGCCTCTGTCCGCAAGCCGCAGCATGTGGCACAATGTGCCCTGGCGGGGGCAGATATTGCCACTGTTCCGTACCAGGTGCTTATGGACACTCTTAAGCATCCGCTTACCGACATCGGCATTGCCCGTTTTAAAGCGGACTGGGAAAAAGCACATAAGTAAGACAAAGCGCCTTTCCTAGGGAAGGGCGTTTTCATTTGGGAAGATTCTATATTTCAGGAGGAATCGTTATAATAAAAGAAATCAAATGAATTGTCCGGTTCCCTTTTGGAGGAAATATGAAAAAGAAAATCACCGTGATGACTAAAATGGAAAGAATTGCCGCCGCTATCCGCGGGGACGCTGTCGATACGGTTCCGTATTCTTTGTGGTCCCACTTGCCGCTTATTGATTTGGATCCGGTAAAAAATGCGGAGCAGACCTACGGTTTTTATAAAACGTACGATGTAGATATTTTAAAAACGATGAACAACGGCATGTACAGCGTTGAAGATTTCGGTGCCGTGGCGGACTACTCGGAAATCGCCGGGGGCGGCGTGGCAAAAATCGTTTCTACACCTGTCCACAGACCAAAGGATTGGCTTGATTTGGAACCGGTATCGGTGAATGCGGGTGCTCTGGCAAGAGAACAGGAATACCTGCGGCTTCTTCTGGATAAGACAAGAGGCACAGTGCCGGTAATTTTTACCGTGTTCAGTCCTTTGACGACGGCATATAAACTCTGTCCCGACTTGATGAGACACGTGGCAGAGGGATTTGGAGAAGAAGTCAAGGCGGGACTTCGGGCGATTACGGAGAGCACCTGCGCTTTGGTGCAGCGGGTCATTGAAATGGGGGCGGACGGCATTTTCTTTGCGACCCAGCTTTCATCATATGCGGCCGGAGAAGAGAATTTTTACCGCGAGTACGGTATGCCTTATGATCTGGCGGTGCTTTCCGCATCATCAGGGTGGTGCAATGTGCTTCACGCTCACGGGAAAGACATCATGTTTCCCCTGCTCAGGAAGTATCCGGTGCAGATTTTCAACTGGCATGCCTGGGAATCTTTGCCTGAAATCGATGAGGCGCAGGCGCTTACGGGGAAATGCATCATGGCAGGGCTGGAGCGGATGGATATCACCGGTGGCAGAAAGAATGAGATCGAATACCGCATTTATGAAACGCTCAGGCAGACAGGGGGGCGGAAAGTCATTTTATCTCCCGGCTGTGTGATCCGCTATCCGCTTAATGAAGAAATACTTGCTTTTGTGCGGAAAGCAAAAAATGAAATTGAGGAAAAGCTCCTGAAAGCCAGATAAGGAATAAAGTGTACGATCCTGCATCCATTCTTGTGGAGCAGGATTTTTTATAAGAAAGCAATCAAAAACGCCTCCCGTGAAGAGAGACGTTCTTGTGCATTTGTATTTATTCTTTCATGACTGTGCCGTCAGCCAGGGTGATGGTATAACCGTTGTAGTTGATCGTACCTAAGTTGTAGAGGCTTGTCAGCGTGGAGTTGCCCGTAAGGTTCCATGTGGAGCCTGCCGCTATGAAGACATCGGCGTTTGTTTTGTACTTTTCGCCGCCTTCCACATTGGGGACGATGGAAATCATTCCGTTAAAGGTGGAATTGTTTTTCAGCGTCATGTTGATGTTGGAAATGGAGTCGACAGAAATATTTCCGGTGAGAACCTGATTGTCTGCGACAAGTTCCACATGGCCGCCATTGCGTCCCGGCGTACCCCAGCCGTTTGCGCCGTCATTGCCTGCGACGGTAATAAGGTTTGCCGCAGGGTCGTCCATGGTGATCGCGGTACCGTTTAAGGAAATTTTACCGTGGGTAGCGGTTACATAGAACATGCCGCCTTTGTGGGAAATAAGATAACCGCCGCGGACATCGAAATGCTGGGTGCCCATGGTGCCGATATCTTTTTCATCAGAGAAGAGAACGATATTGTAAGGAACAGTGTCCGTCGTTTCTTTTCCTTCAAGGGTTGTGCCCGAAAGGGTGATTGTATTATTTCCTTTAAGAACGGCTGCTTTTGCGTTCAGTGCGTTTACGGAAGCATTGGTGACGGTAACGTCGCCTTTGGAATAAATGCCCTGCGACATAGCGCCGGAAGTGGTAAAGGAGCCGCCATCCGCGATGAGGATACCGCCCCCGTCAGCAATCATGATGGCAGGAGAACTGTCACCTGTGGTAGAAACGGTGGAGTTTTCCACTTTCATCATGGCACGGGCGGAAACAGCGGTGCCGGCGGAATGATTTCCCGTAGTAACAACGGAAGAATCCTTCAGGCTGATATAGGTGCTCTTGCTGTAACCGTAAGCGCCTGTCGATCCAATGCCGGAAGAGGAAATATGGGCGCCCGTCATCGTCGCGCGTCCGCCGTGGGTGGCAAGGAAAGCGGCATTCTGTCCGTAAAGCCTGGAACTGTCTACATCGGTAGAATCACCTGTTTTTGTAATCTGTGCGTTGGGGGCGGTAATGTATGCCATGGGGACACGGAGAGCATTTTCATCTGCTTTATCAGAAGTGTAAACTCCATTTTCATAGTTCCCGTCGCTGGAAAGCTCATTGGCGGTTTCGCCCTGGCTGATGGTATATTTTTTTACCGGCGGGGAAATCGGTTCGGGTTCCGTTTCCGGTTCGGGTTCTTCTGCCGGTTCCGGTTCTGCGGCCGGCTGTTCGACAACCGGCTTTGGTGCCTCGGGGGAAAGATTCTTAAAAGTACCCGATTCTACGGAAGCCTGTACGTCAGATACAGTCAGATCGAGGCCTTTCAGCAGGGCGTCTGTATAATTCACATCACCCGCAGAGGCTGCTGCGGCGGGAGCAGAAGCAGGAGCGCTTTGCTCTCCCTTCTTTTCCGCTTTTTCCAAGTCTTTCATTTTTTGAACGGCAGCACGGTATGGATCCAGCGGTGTGCTGCCTGCCTGTGAGGCAGCAGTGGCGGAAATACAGCCGGAAAGAGCCAGCGTGCAGAGAAGGGCAGTCATTTTTGTATGTTTCATAATAACCTCACTTTTGATAAATTTTTGGATGTCCATTTTTGAGTATAATATAACATTCTTATTTTACAACATCAGGAAAAGATTGTCATTTTTGTCAAGGGAAAGGAAAGTTCTGATATAATAAAAAGAAAATAAATGGAGGTGGCCATGTTTACCATAGGGTGCCACTTGTCGGTTACAAAAGGATTTTATCATATGGCGAGGACGGCGACGGAACTCGGAGCGAATACGTTCCAGTTTTTTCCCCGCAATCCCCGGGGCGGGGCGGCAAAACCGTTGGTAAAGGAAGATATAAGGCAGCTGGAAGAATGGATGGATACCCACGGTTTCGGAGAGATACTCTGCCATGGCGCTTATACGATGAACGGCGCGTCAACGAAAGAAGAAGTCAGAGAGTTCGCGCGGACCGCTATCAGGGAAGATCTGGCAAAGGTGTCCCTTCTGCCGCGGTGTCTTTATAATTTCCATCCCGGTGCCCATCTGAAACAGGGGACGGCTGTCGCCATTCCTCTCATTGCGGATATGGTGAATTATGCTATGGATCAGGAAGGCCTGAATACTACCGTGCTTTTTGAAACGATGGCGGGAAAGGGGACGGAAGTGGGCCGTACGTTTGAGGAGCTGGCGGAAATAATTTCCCGTGTGGAAAGAAAAGATCATGTCGGTGTCTGTCTGGATACCTGCCATGTGTATGACGGCGGCTATGACATCGTGAATGATCTGGACGGCGTTCTGAAACGGTTTGATCAAATTGTCGGACTGGAAAAGTTGAAAGCAGTCCATCTGAATGATGATAAGAATCCTTTGGGCAGCCATAAGGACAGACATGAGAAAATAGGAGAAGGGACGATCGGCACAGAGGCTTTCGCGCGGATCATCAATCATCCGGCCCTGAGGGAACTGCCGTTTTTTCTGGAAACACCTAACGAACTTCCGGGATATAAAAAGGAAATTGATTTGCTGCGTTCTCTTCGGCAGGAGGAATAAGATGAATGAAAGAATAAAAATAAAAGTGAAACAGATGCTGGACCGCGGCGCAAAAGGGCTGCTCCGTTTCCGCACGGCATTTCTTTTTTCCCTGTTTCTTTTTCTTATCGTTTTCTGCCGTGTGGCGTACATGCCCGGCGAAACGAGCTTTGATGAATTGTTTCCTGTTTCTCTGGGATATATTCTGATTTCCCTTGGATCTACAATTTTATTTTCCGTACTTTGGCGGCTTCTGCTTGAATGGAAGCATAAGGTTGCCCTGCTTTATGAGGCGGTAAATATTCCCGCACTGGCAGGATTTTATTTTCTCTGGCATATGATGCCGATGAATCATTACTTTGCCATGTATGTGGCAGGTCTTTCCTTTTCTCTGCCCTGTCTGTGTATTTTCCTCTTGCAAAGGCAGATGGCAACAGGATTGTTTCCTCATGTTTTTGTGTCTTTTGTCCAAGCTTTCGGAATCGCTGTTTTGACGATGGGGCTGGGCGGAATTTGTCTTCTGGGCATTAACGCGCTCCTCGTTCCTATAGCTTGGAACTGGGGATATGCTTTATGTGCATTTTCTTTTGTGCTTGTCGGGATCAATGTATTTTTGTCCTGCTTTCCCTCTGAAGAGGAATGCCCGCGTTCCGCCTCTTTCCTGTACTTGCTGAAACGGGTATTTCTGCCGGCTTATGTAATTCTGCTGGTGATTCTTTACGGATATATAGGGAAAATCCTGTTTCTTTGGGAGATGCCTGTGGGGAAAATGAACTGGTATGCTTCCTTTGCTGTCGCTGTTTTCAGTTTATTTTATTTCTGCCTGTATGAAGAGACGGACAATGGCAGCAGACGGTTTCTGAAATATGGCGCGCTGGCGCTTTTTCCCGTCATGGCCGTGCAGGCGCTTGGTATTTGCATCCGCTTTGAGGCCTATGGATTGACGGTGGCACGGTATGCCTCGATGATATGTAGCGGATTTGGTCTGGCAGTCATTGCTTTTGCGTTTTTCCGCAGATCCGCCTATCCGCTTTTTCTTCTGGCGGGAGTCATCGGCGTCCTGTGCAGCATGACCCCGATGAATCTTATTGATGTGCCTGTTTATGACCAGGGACGCCGCCTGGAAAGGGTACTGGTAAAAAATCAAATGATAAGCGATGGAAATCTAAAACTGCCGGTCTCTATTTCTGAAGAAGATGCGGAAGTACTGCGGAGCGCTTATGATTATCTGAAGTACAGTGAAGGGGCATGGCGGTTTCCCGTGGTGGAACAGCTGAGAAATGATGACCGCTTCACAGAACTGCTGGGATATGACTATGATCAAAGACGGGTAATCCGCAGCTATGAATGGAATGAAATTCCTGTCACCGGATACCGGCGGCTTATTCATTTCAGATCGGATACAACGGAAAACCATGGGGAACTTCTTATCACCAATGGGGATGAAATAATCCGTCTGGACATCCGGCCGTATTTGCAGGAAATAAAGGAAAAAGGAGCGGGCGAACAAAAGGGAACGGCGGAAAATATGATGTACCATGTAAATGAAACCCGGGTTCTCCGTTTTGTCTGGATCAATTATCATTGGGGGAAAGATCCCCACTTTATGAGTGAAGGGTACTTATTGGAAAAATAAGGATGGGAATATTATGAAGTTTATCCATACTGCCGACTGGCATCTGGGAAAATTATTTTACGGGGAATATCTTACGGAAGAACAGGAATGGATTCTGAAAAATCAATTTCTGCCTTTGATAGATGAAGAGAAGCCGGATGTCATCCTGCTGGCAGGAGATGTGTATGACCGTTCCGTTCCGCCGGCGGAAGCGGTGGAGCTTTTTGACGAAATGATTTCTGAAATCACAGGAAAGCGGAAAATCCCTTTTATCGTAATCAGCGGCAACCATGACAGCGCTGAAAGGCTGTCTTTTGCCAGCCGCATTCTCCGCGGCACCGGATTATTCCTTTGCGGTGACTTGTACCACACTTTAGAGCCTGTCGTATTGAAGGATAATGATGGTGAAGTGGCATTTGCCCCTCTTCCCTATGCGGAACCGGGGAAGGTGCGGGAAGCGCTTTCCGCCGATGTCCATACTCATGAGGAAGCGGAACGGGTGCTCTCGGATTTCCTTTTACGGCAGATGGGACATGCGGCAAGGAAAGTCGCCATCGCCCATGAATTTGTGGCGGGCGGCTCTGCGAGTGACTCGGAGCGGCCTCTTTCAATCGGGGGGACGGATCTTATCAGCGCGGATGTATTTGTGCCGTACAATTATACGGCACTGGGGCATCTCCACGGGCCGCAGAAAGCAGGGAGAAAGGAAAATGTCCGTTACAGCGGAAGTCTTTTAAAATATTCTTTCAGTGAAGCCGCTCAGAAAAAAGGAGTCATTGTAGGAGAAATAGACGGAGCGGGGCAGGTGGGAACTAAATTCACTTCTCTGGCGCCCCGTCATGAGGTGCGTGCCATAAAAGGATTTTTTGATGATCTTATCAAAGGAGAGAGTGAGGATTTCCTCATGGCGGAGCTGTTGGATGAAGGCCCTGTCATTGACGCTATGGCGCGTCTCCGTCAAAAATATCCCCGCATGATGACGATACAGTCTCATCGCAGGATGAACAGCGGAAGCGGGGAAAGAAGCTTTGACCTCATGAAAAAGGTGGATCCTTTGGATATGTTCCGCGTTTTTTATAAGGAATTCCAGGATAAAGAATTTACGGAAGAAGAGGAAAACTACATGAAGGAATTGTGGGAAGATCTGCGGAAGGAGGACGACTGATGAGACCGGAACGACTCAGGATCAGCGCTTTTGGCCCTTATGCGGGCGAAGAGGATATGGATTTTTCCGTTCTGGAAAATCATACGCTTTTCCTCATCTGCGGCCCTACCGGCGCAGGGAAATCCACCATTCTTGATGCCATGTGCTATGCGCTCTATGGGAAAACCAGCGGCGCCGTCCGATCGGGAGAAGATTTGCGGAGCAACTATGTGGGGTATGACCGAAAAACCTATGTGGAATTTGACTTTGCCATAGGAGACAGGCATTACCGTATCTATAGAAGTCCCACGCAGCTGCTGGAGCGGCAGAAGGGGGACAGGAGCAAGCCTGTGGAGCATAAAGGGAAAGCGGACTTTTATGAAATAGATGAAGAAGGAAAGGAAAAAGCCCATATCACTTCAAAGGGGGTGGACAGTGCTGTAGAAAAGTTGCTCGGTGTCGGATTGGAACAGTTCCGGCAGATTATCCTGCTGCCCCAGGGGGATTTTCGTAAACTGCTGCTGGCGGATTCGTCGGACCGGCAGAAAATCATGGAACAACTTTTCCAAACAGGTATTTACCTTGCTTTTGAAAAGAAATTACAGGAAGAAACAAAACAGCTGGAAAGTGATTATAAACAGGGGAAACAGACAAGAGTGACTTTACTTGAAACTTGTCATGTGGAAGAAGACGATGCATTAAAAGGAAAAATTGAGGAGAATAAAAAACTTTTGTCCGAAAAGGAGAAAGTGACGAAAGCTTTATCGATAAAACAGGAGACTTTCCAAAAGGAGTATGCAGGGGCAAGCAAACTTTTTGATGCTTTCGGACGCATGGAAAAAGCAATTGAACAGTTGAAACGGTTGGAAAGCGGGAAAAAGGAAAATACCGAACTTCGGGAAACTGTAAAAATGATAAAAGCATCCCAGCTGGTATCGGAAGAGTGGGCTGCCGCTGAAAGTACAAGACAGCAGTGGAAAAAGATTAATGCTGCTTTGGAATCTATTCTCAAAGGACTGCCTGAAAAAGAAAAAGCAAAAGAGGCGGCTGACAAAGAGCTTGATCTATTAAAAAAACAAGAAGTGGACCAGAAGAAAAAAATAGAAGCTAAAGGTAAATTAAACCAATATCGTGATTCGGCGGCATCTTACGGAAAAGCGGCAGGTGATGTAGAAAAGTATAAAAAAATATATGAAACCGCTGTAAAAGAAGAAAAGCAGCTTCAGGAAAAAGCGGCGGCTTCAGAAAAACAGATGGAAGAAGCTCGTAAAAATTGGCTTTGTCGGAACCAAATGTTTTTAAATGGACAGGCTTTTGTGCTGGCTGAAAAGTTGGAATCCGGCAAGCCCTGTCCGGTTTGCGGCGCTTTGGAACATCCTCATCCTGCGCTGTCCGGAGATGACCAGGTGACGGAAAAAGATGTAAAAGATGCAGAATTTCTGATGAAAAAAGCGGAAGCGGCAAGTAAAGAGGATCAACAAAAAGCTGAAGAATACAGAATGAAAAAAGTTGTAGTTGCCAAAGGAAATCTGGATAAATCCGCTGCCGTTTTGGATGAGCTTGAAAAGACACTTCCTGATGGATATAGAGATTTAAAAATCCTGGAAAAAGAAATAGAGAAAATCCAAAAGGAAATTGATACATTCGAAAAGGCTTTAGCATCAGCAGAAAAGATACAAAAAGAAGCGGAATTATTATTTCAAAATGACAGCAAACAAAAAGAAATTTTGGGAGAACAGGAAAAAGAGCTCCGCGAAAAGTCAGAGGAACAGATCAAGCTGCTCCGGGAAAAAGTGGCGCGGGCAGGCTTTGAAAGTTTGACACAATGCGATGGGTACAGAAAAGAACAAAATAATCTGGCAGGCTACGAAAAATCGTTAAGCGCTTATGACCGGGCTGTCCATGCGGAAAACGAAAAAATCAAAGATGAAACGGCGGCTACTAAAGATCAGACCAAGCCGGATATGAAGATTTGGGAAGAAAAGCGGTTAGCCTTGCTGAATGAAATAGAAACGGTAACCACTGAAAAAGCGGCTATGGAAACGGAATTAAAACAGCAACAGGAAACTTTGGATAAATTGGTAAAATTAGCAGAAAAGCAAAAGGAAATTGACAAGAAATATAAACTTATTTCTAATTTGTGGGATATTGCCAGAGGAAAAGATACAGGAATCAATTTGGAACGCTTTGTTTTGGGAGCGTTGCTTGATGCAGTCACGGAAAAAGCCAACTTGCGCCTTATGGAAATGAGCGGCAGCCGTTACGAATTGCTTCGGAAAAGAGGGGAAAGAGCGGATGCCAGAAAAACGGCAGGCTTGGATTTGGAAGTGTATGATGCCAATACGGGCAGGACAAGACCGGCGGCGACACTTTCCGGCGGAGAAACCTTTCTTGCTTCCCTTTCTCTGGCTCTCGGCTTGGCGGATGTGGTTCAGGAATATGCCGGCGGTGTCCATCTGGATGCCATGTTCATTGATGAAGGTTTCGGCAGTTTGGATTCCGAATCCCTTGATCTTGCCATGAAGACACTGCAGGAATTGAAAGGGCAGAACCGCCTGATCGGACTGATCTCCCATGTGGGAGGATTGGAAGAACGTATTCCCGCCAAGTTGAGGGTGACGAAAACACAGACAGGGAGCACGGCAGCTTTTGAGGTGGGATAGTGTGTGATAAACGGGGGAAAGGAAATGGAATTTCGGAGGGCGCGCAACGCGGAGCAGAAAGATATACGGCGGCAGCAAATCATAAACATGACAGCCCGGCTTTTGGAGGAAATCGGGTATGAGAAAATTACATTTACGGAAATTGGCAAATGTTTAAGCTTTACGCGGATTAATCTGTATCATTACTTTGCTAATAAGAATGATATATTTCTTGAACTGCTGCTGCAGGATATAGAAGAAATGGTACAAGATGCGGAGAATACTTTCTCCGAGCCAGTAAAGAACTGTGAGGTATTTATCGGAGCCTGGACCGAAATGATGCTTCGGCACCAACGCATGATGGCGCTTTTCAGTATTACGAATACGGTTTTTCTGAAAGGCGCTACTCATGAAGTACATGAGGCTTACCGGATCAGACTGCACGAATTGTTTCAGCGGTTGGAAAGGGCGGTGCGCGCGGCTCTGCCTTACTTTTCACGGACAGCGGTTTCTTTATTTGTGGAGTTTGAAAACAGCTATGCCATGACTCTCTATCCTGCTAGTATGGAGTACAAAAAAGCACAGCGTATTGAAATTCTGGAAAAGGTGGGGTTCGGCACCGGGCATTTCAGCCCCCAGTTTTCCAAGTACTTGGAAATTATTTTAATGGGGCTTGCAGAAAAAGATAAGAATGGCGCCTGAACGGAAACTTGGCAAAGGAGCGGGTGGATTTTCCGAATTTAATGAAAACCTGTTTTTTCCTTTGTCAATTTTTATTTTCAAATAATTTACAGCTTGTAAATTACAAGAGGGAATGATAAAATTCTAATGAGAGAAAATTAAGCAGCGGCTTAATTTAAAAATGTTGTTGAAGAAAAGGAGCAGAGTTCATGAAATCTATTTACAAAAAGGGAGCGCTTCTGGCGGCAGCCGCGCTTCTGACATTTTCTTTTTCCGGCTGCGGCGGAGACAAGAATGTATCTAAAGGTTCCAAAGAAACGCTCACCGTAGGGATTACCAATTTTGCTGATAGTCTGGAACCGACGGATAACTATTTCGGTTGGCAGGTTATGCGGTATGCGATTGGGGAATGTCTTGTTCATTTTGATAATAAAATGAATCCGGAACCGTGGATTGCTGAAAGCTGGAAAGTGTCCGATGATAAACTTTCATGGACATTTAAGATTAAAGACATTAAGTTTTCCAATGGCAATAAAGTGACGGCGGAAGCGGTCAAAAAGTCACTGGAACGTACTTTTGCCAAGGCGCCCCGTGCCAAGGTCATGTTTGAATATGAAAGTATGACGGCAAACGGACAGGAACTGGTTATCAAGACAAAGAAGCCTTACGCAACGCTTCCGGGGCTTTTGGGCGATCCTCTTTTCATCATTGTTGATGTGACGGAAGACGGAAAGGTAGATTTCGCTAAGAGCGGACCGATTTGTACAGGTCCGTATAAAGTGACGTCTTTTAGCAAGGCGAAGTGTGAACTGGATGCAAATCCGAACTATTCCGGAACCGTTCCGTTTAAACATCTTATCATCAATACCATAGATGATCCGAATACCCGCGCTATGGCACTTCAGAAAGGCGAGATTGATATGGCTGTCAATATCGGCGCGGGAGATTTGGCATTATTCCAAGATAAGAACAAGTTCAATATCAGTGAAATTTCTTCTATCCGCGATACGCTGTTGCGTTTGAATCAGAATCCGGGAAGACCGTTGGCGGATAAAAATGTGCGTAGAGCGCTGATCAAATCAATGGATAGGGAAACTTACGGAAATGTACTGCTGAAGGGAACCTATATCCCCGGCGGTCCAATGCTTCCTCCATCCCTTGATTATGCGTTTGATGAGCTGGATAAAATGAATCCGGACAAGTATGATGTGGAAGCCGCTAAGAAACTGCTGGCTGACGCGGGATGGAAAGATACTGACGGAGACGGTTTCGTGGATAAAGACGGCAAAAATTTAGAATTAAACTTTACGTTCTACAGCGGCCGTGCGGAACTACCGCTTTTTGCTGAGGCCGTTCAGTCTGACGCCAAGAAGGTGGGGATTAAAGTTAATTTGAAAAATGTGGATTATAATATTCTTTTCGATATTGGTAAAAAAGGTGAATATGATTTGCTGATTTCCAATATCCTAACAGAGCAGGCAGGGGATCCGGAATTCTTTATGAACGTATACTTCCGTACCAATAAAGACGGAAATACGCCTGAAAACGCTTCCGGGTACAGCAATCCTGAATATGACGCTCTCAGCGAAAAACTGTCCGGTGAATTTGATCCGGCAAAACGGAGAGATATCATCATACAGATGGAGAAAATCATGATGAATGATGCCGGCACTGTCGTATTGGGGTATCCGAAAACGAATCTGGTCAGCAGCAAAAATATTGCCAATGCCAATATTTATCCCTGCGATTACTACTGGGTGACCAAGGATATTACACCGGCCAAATAATGAGGCAATTTGAGAATTGACGACGTTATGAGCAAAGCATAGCGGATTAGTTCTCTTTGCAATAGATTTCATTGATGAAAGGACAGCTTTTGAAGGCTGTCTTTTCATTTGCAAATAAAAGAAGAACCGACGCCGTAGCGACAGATCCTTCTTTCAGATTACTTATTTTTTATAGGTCTTTCAGTATTTTTATTCTTTGATTGCGATGGAGAAATAATTTTTCTTACCTTTGCGGATGATGATGAATCGGCCGTTCGTATTCGGATGGGCGGAGATGGACGCTTCCGTATCTTTGATCTGTACGCCGTTTACGCGGACAGCGCCGTTGGTGATATCTTCTCTTGCCTGGCGTTTGGACTTTTCCACACCTGCTTCCACGAGGGCGTCTACGATATTGACGGGGGCAAAAGCCACTTCACCGCCTTTGGTGTTTCGGAAAGCGCCTTCGATTTCTTCACCTGTCAGTTCGGCAATATCACCGGAGAAAAGGGCGGCGGTGACTTTAAGAGCCTGTGCCAGGCCTTCTTCTCCATGAACGAAGCGGGTAATTTCTTCTGCCAGACGTTTCTGGGCAGTGCGGTTTTCCGGATGTGCCTGTACTTCTTTATCAAGGGCGTCGATTTCTTCTTTTGAAAGAAAAGTGAAATATTTCAGGTACTTTACGACATCCCTGTCATCCTGGTTGAACCAGAACTGATAGAATTCATAGGGCGAGGTCTTTTTCGGGTCGAGCCACACGGCGCCGCCGGCAGTCTTGCCGAATTTTGTGCCGTCTGCTTTGAGCATGAGGGGGATGGTCAGACCGAAGGCTTCGTGGCTTTCATTAGTTTTTCTGATGAGTTCAATGCCGTTTGTGATATTGCCCCACTGGTCGGCACCGCCGATTTGCAGCTGGACGCCGCATTTTTCATAAAGCATTTTATAGTCGATGGACTGGAGGATCTGGTAAGAGAATTCCGTGAAGGAAATGCCCGTTTCCAGACGGGAGGCGACTACGTCTTTCGCCAGCATGGTATTGATGTTGAAAAGCTTGCCGTAGTCCCGGAGGAAGTTGAGCAGACTGATTTTGGAGAGCCAGTCATAATTATTCATCATGGTAAAAGAGCCGTCTTCACCGAAGAGTTTCTTCATCTGCTCCGTGAGAGAATCCGCATTATGCTTTACCTGTTCCGCGGTCTGGAGGACACGCTCCGTGGTGCGTCCGCTGGGATCGCCGATAGCGCCCGTGCCCCCGCCGATAAGGATGACGGGATGGTGGCCGGCAAGCTGGAACCGTTTCAAAATCATGAAAGGGATCAGGTGGCCGATATGCATGCTGTCTCCTGTAGGATCGATACCGCAGTACAGGGAGATGGATTTTTTGTCCACCAGTTTGTGTAGTCCTTCCGCGTCTGTCTGTTGATTAATTGCGCCGCGCCATTCCAATTCGTCAATGATATTCATTCAATTCCGCCTTTCTGTGCCGGTTACATAATAATCAGTGTTGCAGTAATAATCTTATTTAATATAGCATATTTTAAAAAATGATGGTATGGAAAAGCATGATGTCCGCTGTTTAGGAGAGGGAAATTGTGATATACTCTTCATATGAATATTTTCGATATAGATAAATGGAGGATTTATGAAATTCACTTTTAATCACAACAATTTTAATGTCCTTGATCTGGACAGAAGCATTTCTTTTTATGAAAAGGCGCTGGGGTTAAAGCCTGTCCGGGAAAAGGTGGCCGATGACGGTTCTTTTAAACTCGTTTATCTGAGCGACGGCGTGACAGGGCACACCTTGGAACTCACCTGGCTGCGCGACAGAAAAGAACCGTATAATCTGGGAGAAAATGAATTCCATCTGGCTCTTGCCGTGGAGGATATGGAAGCCGCCCACGCGCTCCATAAGGAAATGGGCTGCATCTGTTATGAAAATCCCGCCATGGGCATTTATTTTATTTCCGATCCGGATCATTATTGGATTGAAATTGTTCCGGAGAAATAGGATGAATCCTGTATTTCAAAGGACGGCGCGGATGATCGGCGAAGACGGAGTGGAACTGCTGTTGCGGAAAACAGCGGCGGTCTTCGGTCTCGGCGGCGTGGGGTCGTATGCGGCGGAAGCGCTCGTTCGCGCAGGTGTAGGGCATTTGATTTTTATTGATAAGGACAGTGTGGATATTTCCAATGTAAATCGGCAGCTTGTGGCGGATGTAAGCACACTCGGCCGCTTGAAGGCGGAGGTCATGGCAGAGCGGGCGCTTCGGGTGAATCCCAATTGTGATGTAAAGGTACTGCCTGCGTACTATCGCCCTGATGATACGTCATTTATTGAAAATCTCCATGCCGATTTTATTATTGATGCTATTGATGACGTGCCTGCGAAGATTTCGATTATCTGTGAGTGCGACAGGCTTCATATCCCTGTGATTTCTTCCATGGGGACAGGCAACCGCCTTCATCCTGAAATGCTTGAAATCACAGACATTTATAAAACATCGGTATGCCATCTGGCGAGAAAGATAAGGAAGGTACTGAAAGAAAAGAGAATCCGCCATCTGCCCGTGGTGTACTCCAAAGAAGTTCCCTGTGAAATAGTCGGCGAAGATCACGCACCGGGGTCCGTATCTTTTGTTCCTCCGGTATCCGGTATGATGATGGCAGGGTACGCTGTGCGGAAACTGCTGGAAGGATACATGCCGAAACAGGGATAAGGAGTTCTTTCTCCGGTGGTATAATGGAAAAACAGAAGTAAGGAGTTTTCCTTACAGAATGAATGACAACGCAGTTTTAGCAGGAAAGAGGAAAGTATGACAGAAATTTGTCATCCTGAGTGGATTACGGTGACAGCGGACGGAAGTGCGCATAAAGGGTATGATCAGGACTGGTATCCCGAGAAACGTCAGCAGATTTCAGGCTGCGGGCCGACGGTGGGCTCCATGATGGCCGCTTATACGCAAAGGAAACTGGAGAAAAAGGAAATCACTACGAAAGACGGCGCTGTGGAGCAGATGCTTGAAATATGGCCGTATGCAACACCTCATCTTCACGGCTTGTACAAGACAAGATGGCTTATGGAAGGATTGAATCATTATTTCAGTGATAAAAACCTTTCTGCAGAAGCGGAAATGATTTCCATTCCTTCTATCCGTATGCTGGCACCGTCTTTTGTAAAAGTAAAAAAATTTATTCAAGAGGGTCTTGCAGGAGATTGGCCTGTCGGATTTTTAAATCTCCACAGCGGGGGAGAGCCGATCCCTTATCACTGGCACTGGATGATTCTTGTAAGAATGGAAGAAGCCGGAGGCAGAACGATTTGCACTCTTTGGGATGAAGGAAAAGCGTACCCTTTTGATTTGGAAAAATGGCTTCATGCGACCCGGTTTGGCGGCGGCTTTGTCCGTGTCGGCAAAAAGTAAGTATTGAGAGAGGGAAAGCGATGAAAAAAATCATTTCTTTTTTACTGGCAGGCGCTGTCCTGCTTCCGGGGGCGGCGTCCGCCGCTTTTGTGAACTCGGATAAATTATTTAATGATTATGATCGGTATGCTGTGGTATACATGGACGGCACGAAGCGTATCTATGCGGATACGGAAACGGTGGAACAGGATTATGCTCCGGCGGGAACGCTTCCTGTTATCCGCGGAAAGGTATACACTGAGGTTTATGCGGAACCTCTTGATTATCCCGCTCTGGGCAACGGCCGCATCGTAAAAGCGATTGTGGAATCGGAGCTGGCTGTGGGTGCGGATCAGTTGGGCAGTGAAATTCGATACCGCCTGCTGGATCAGAATGTGGCGTCATATGATCTGAACGGAAATCCCGTGTCTGTTGCATCCGATGTGAAAGACACACAGGAAAATGCGCAGGAATTATATTTGAATATGTACCGTTTGGTAAAGAAATCAGGCTGAGACGAATGATCCGATTTTCCTGTAAAGTGACGGAAATCGGATCAATATGATGGAGCGCAGGCGATGCGGAGAAATAGGAAAATCAGAAAAATGGAGCCCTGGTACAGGCGGTTGTTCGAGAGAATAAAAGAGAACCGGAACCGGATCAACAGGGGAACTACAGAACCAAAGATTCTGGAGAATCCCTTTATCAGCCGGGCGTATGATAAAATTATGCGAAATCACAGGAATCATGTGTTGGGCATGTGCCTGTCGGGGATCATAGGGGGCACATTTCTGTTCCTCATATGGGATGCGCTGTGCCAAGCTGTTTTGGGCGTATCGTCCCGGGAATGGCTGGGGCGCGGTATGGACCAGATTCTGACCTCTCTGTTTTTCGGGTTGTCTTTTTGTGGATATGGGTATGTGGAAAATACCGTTTTCCATTCCATGGATCATGTGCTTCTGAAATACTGGACCTGTCCTTTCTGCCATAGGGAACTGCCGTACAAGGTGGAAATCAGTCAGAACATCGGAAACGAACGGTTCCATCTGCTTCCGGGTGCGGTGGAGGACTGCTGCCCCTACTGCGGGAAGCGGCTCAGCATCCTTCCGGAAGAAAAACATACCGGCGGGAAATGATGCTGCTGTGGGGATCAGGACTATGGTATGATGATCCAACGGGATTCAAGTGAAACAGTTTGCTTCGGGCAGGCTGTTTTTTATTTTTATGTCGGTGATATATAATTGGAGTGATATGGAAATGCGGAATTCGAGAACTCTTGATAAAAATAGAAAGGAAAGAAATGATTTTTCTGAAATGGCTTCACCGCCGGCAGGATGAAGAACTTCTGAAAACGGCAGAGCAGGTGCTGAAAGATTTCCGGAATGAGATTTCTTCCATGGCGGTTTGCGGAGAAGAAAGGGAAGTTCTGGAAAATATGATTTTCCTTTTGCTGAATACGTACATGGAAGAGGATGAAAAAAAGTTTCTCTGTGACGCAGACGGGAAGGGCTGCCTTGATACACTGGCGGCGCCGCTGGTATTGGGAGAAAACGGAGGAACCTATGCCGCTTCTTATGACCGGTGTCTGGAAGAGGAGCAGGGGAAGTACAAAACATTTGCCTGGTATTTTGGAAAAGATTTCACCCCTTTCGGATTTGATGTATTTACAGGAATGGTACTTCTGTATACAAGAAAGACAGGAGATAGAGCGGAAGGGACACAGCGCCTGCTGGACGCTGCCGACCGGGTGCTGGGGGATTGGAAGTCTTTCTATCATTCTTTTTTGTTCGGTTTCTTTATGGCAGCGTATGGACGGGAGGCTGTATCTTCCGCGGCGTGGTTAAAAGCGGCGGATAGGCAGATTTTGGACTTGTTGCATGGGTTTGAGGAGAGATGACTTTTGGCAGTGCAAGAGGAAATCATGGCGGAAGATAAAAGGAAGAAATGGAATCAATGGGCGGAAGTTTTGTGGAATATTATTCTGATCGTCGGATGCATGTATTTCTTTTGCAGATTTTTGGCAGATATGGATGAGTCCGGTTTTGCACGGATGGCGGCGGAAAATAGGATCCTGCTGCCTGTGCTGGGAATGTTTCTTCTAAGTATAGCTGCTCCCACCTGGAAGAATATACAAAAACCGGGGGCTTATGATGAACAAGGCGGATCCGCGTCGGAAAAAGAAGCAGGGGAAAGGCGGCCATACCTGTTCATGGATATGTACAGGCGTGTCGTCCGGCACTGTTTTCCTGCCTGAGGAAAGGAAATCAAAGTTATGTATCCGGATCAATATCAGATTATTTTCCTGACGTGCGTTATATCTGCCAGCGTACTGGTGCTTTTTTTACATTGGCGCTGGAAGATCCGGCAGAGGAATCAGCTGGCGGAACGGCATAGGGACAGCGCGGTCATCCGGCTGCGGACAAAATCATTTCAGGGATTCAGCTGTACTTCTTCCGTACGGATCCTGAAAGTGGACGGAGAGAAAGCGGATACGTTCTTCTATAAATGGCCGTGGAGACATGCGGTCTATGTGAGACCGGGGATGCACAGCATGGAGGTTCGTGCGGACTGGCCTGTGCATACATGGCACAATGAGGCCGTCTGGTTCCATTATACGGTGGAAACACTGCCGGCGGTCACCGTGGAAGCCGGGGTAATATATGCGCTGGAATATGAGGTGAAGACGGATACGTGGACTTTATTCCGGTTGGAGAAAGACAGTCGGACTTGTGAAAAAGAGTCAGTTCAGGAAAAATTTATAAAACCGGAAGGATATGTATCGGACAATCATTTGTGGCGATGGAACGCCATTATGATTATATTTTGGATCTTGGGCATATTATTTATAAAGTACTGGTAATTTCTTCAGGAGGGGAGTTTGCATGAAGGAATTCAGAATAGAGGGGCGTCATGCGGGGAAACGCCTTGACCGTTTCATGGAAGAAATGGAGCACTGGCCCCATGGTATGGTGGTGAAAGCGGTCCGCACAAAAAAGCTGAAAGTAAACGGGAAAAAGGAAGACGGAACATATCGGCTCTGTGAAGGAGACAGGGTGGTTTCCTATGTCCTTCCGAAAGAAAAAAGGCGCGATTTCACGATTGTGTATGAAGATGAGCACATATTGATTGCCGATAAAAAAGCAGGACTCCTCTGCATGGACAGTACAGGAAAAACAACGCGGACGCTTATTGGTGAGGTGAATGAATATCTGGCGGACAAAGGAGAGCCGTCCGCGTACATGGTTCACCGTATTGACTTTAATACGAGCGGGCTCATGGTAATTGCCAAAGATGAAGAAAGCAAAGGGATCCTTGACCGTATGATCAAAGAGCGGGAATTGGAGAAGGTTTATCTCTGCATCGTATCCGGGGTTCCGAAGGAAAAGGAAGGACACCTCACTCATTATTTATTTAAAGACGCGAAACAGGGAAAAGTATTTTTGTCTGATGTTCCGCAAAAAGGGGCAAAGTCTGCTGTTACAGCCTATCACATCGTGAAGACAGGTCAGAATTTGTCTCTTCTGGAATGTACGCTTCTCACCGGACGGACACACCAGATCCGCAGCCAGATGGCATATATCGGACATCCGCTTATTGGAGATGACAAGTACGGCAGCAAGGAAGTAAACCGCCGATATGGTGAGAAGGGACAGCTTCTTCATGCATGGAAAATCACATTTCATTTAAAAGGAAGCGGGCATCTTTTGTCTTATCTTGATGGGCAGACCTTTACAACGGAAAACGTTCCTTTTCTGAAATCATATTTCCCTGATGGGAACAAAAATTTTGTCATAAAATGATCGGGTTTGCTTTCCCGGAGGGAAAGGGATAAGGGGATGCAAAAAATTCATGTCACTTCGGACAGAAAAAATGGGTATTGGCAGAATGGAAGAATAGAGTTATTATAAACGGGTACATGTTTTTAATTTGTTTTCAGTATTATCGGAGTATAGGATTATGGGAGAGAGAGACGGTTTTAAGTCCCGCATGGGATTTCTTCTGGTCAGCGCAGGTTGTGCCATCGGCATCGGAAATGTGTGGAAGTTCCCTTATATTGCCGGTCAGTACGGCGGCGCTGTTTTTGTGCTGTTTTACCTGGCATTTTTAGTGCTTATGGGGATTCCCGTCATGACAATGGAATTGGCAGTAGGACGAGGAAGCCGCCAGAGCGCGGTACTCGGCTATAAAAAACTGGAACCGCAAGGAAGCCTCTGGCATATTCATGGATGGTTCTGCGTCTTTGGCTGTTATCTTCTTATGATGTATTACACCACTGTTTCCGGATGGATGCTGGCATATTTCTGGAAGTTTATCAACGGCACGTTCAGCGGCGCTTCCAAAGAAGCTGTAGGTGCCGTATTCGGGTCCCTTCTCGGCAGCCCGCTGGAAATGGGCATCTTCATGGCGATGACCGTATTCCTCGGATTTGCTGTCTGCGGGTTCGGCGTACAGCGCGGCGTAGAGCAGGTGACAAAAGTTATGATGATGGGGCTTCTTGGGCTGATCGTTCTTCTGGCAGGCAACAGCCTTATGCTGGACGGCGGTGCCCCCGGCCTTGCCTTTTACCTGCTTCCTGATTGGGGACGGGCGGTTGAGGCCGGTCTCGGTAATGTGGCGGCAGCCGCCATGAATCAGGCATTCTTTACCTTGTCCCTCGGTATCGCGGCCATTGAAATTTTCGGCAGCTACATGTCTGATGAGTTTACGCTGACGGGAGAAGCGGTGCGGATTACCGCGCTTGATACCTTCGTGGCGTTTATTTCGGGACTCATTATTTTTCCCGCGTGCTTTGCATACGGTGTCCAGCCCGATCAGGGACCTGCTCTCATTTTTATTACTCTTCCGAACATCTTTGTAAATATGCCTCTCGGCCAGTTATGGGGCGCTTTGTTTTTTGTCTTCATGACCTTTGCCAGTTTTTCTACGGTGACGGCGGTCTTTGAAAACCTTATCGCCTGTTCCATTGATAATTTCGGCTGGAACCGTAAGAAAGCGGTGCTTGTCAATTTAATCATCATTTTCCTGTGCAGCATTCCCTGTGTCCTTGGGTACAATGTTCTTGCAGACATGCATTTCATCGGCAGCCGTGACGTGCTGGACAGCGAAGACTTCATAGTAAGCAACCTGCTTCTTCCCTGCGGTGCGCTGGTTTACCTTTTATTCTGCGTCACCAAATGGGGCTGGGGCTTTGATCATTACCTGGCGGAAGTGAATAAAGGAAGAGGCATCAAAATGCCGGGTGCCATGAAACCGTACTTCCAATATGTCCTGCCGGTGCTGATCCTTGTCATTTTAATCCGCGGACTGATGTAGGATGGGAAATATAAAGCCGGTTATGGAAAAGCATTTTGGAGGAAAGAAGTATGGAAGAAAGAGACAGTTTTAAATCCCGCCTCGGTTTCATCCTGGTCAGTGCGGGCTGTGCCATCGGTATCGGGAATGTGTGGAAGTTTCCATATATTACCGGAGAATATGGCGGTGCTGTTTTTGTACTGTTTTATCTGGCGTTTTTAATCCTTCTCGGGATTCCGGTGGTTACGATGGAACTGGCTGTCGGCCGTTCGAGCCGCAAAAGCGTGCTCCGCGGTTTTGAAACGTTGGAACCGAAAGGAACGTACTGGCATCTGCACGGATGGGTGTGTCTCATCGGCAGCTATATCCTTATGGTTTATTACACCACCATTTCCGGATGGATGGTTGATTATTTCTGGAAATTCCTGAGCGGTTCCTTTGTGGAAGCATCGCCCGGCAGGGTAGCGGATATTTTTGGACAGATGGTTTCCAGTCCGATGGAACTCATGTTTTTTATGGGACTTACTGTACTTGTAGGGTTTGCGGTTTGTGCGGGCGGTGTGCAGGGCAGTCTCGAAAAAGTGACAAAGTTCATGATGCTCGGACTTTTGGGGCTGATTATCCTTTTGGCAGTGAACAGCGTCATGATTCCCGGCGGTGAAAAAGGGATTGCGTTTTACCTGCTTCCCGACTGGGGGCGGGCAGTTGAGGCCGGTCTCGGTAATGTGGCGGCAGCCGCTATGAATCAGGCATTTTTCACTTTGTCTGTCGGCCAGGGTTCCATGGAAATATTTGCGAGTTACATGGATAAGAAGAACAGTCTTGGCGGAGAAGCGGTACGAATTACAGCGCTTGATACCTTCGTGGCGCTTCTTGCCGGCCTTATTATTTTTCCGGCGTGCTTTGCGTACGGTGTGGAACCGGATCAGGGGCCGTCCCTGATTTTCGTTACGCTTCCGAATATTTTTATCAATATGCCTATGGGGCAGATCTGGGGCGGATTATTCTTTGTTTTTATGACCTTTGCCAGTTTTTCTACGGTGACTGCTGTATTTGAAGCACTTATCGGCAACTGTATGGATAACTTCGGATGGGGCCGCAAAAAGGCTGTTTATATCCTTTTACCGCTTGTATTTTTCGGCAGTATCCCCTGTGTTCTCGGATTTAATATGTGGTCTGATGTACAGATTTTGGGATCAAAAGGGATCCTTGATACAGAAGATTTCATTGTAAGTAATCTTGTGCTTCCCATCGGTTCCCTGATTTTTGCCCTCTTCTGCGTGTCAAAATACGGCTGGGGATTCGACCATTATCTGAAAGAAGTGAATACCGGCGACGGCATGAAGATTCCCCGCTGGCTGAAACCGTATTTTCAAATTGTCCTGCCGCTTCTGATTACGGTCATTGCAGCGCGCAGTCTGATCGGATGATTTGATTTCATAACTCTCCTCAGGGGGAGTTTTTGTTTTGCTGATAGGGTATACTTAAAGTGATGAAAATAAATGGTTTATCCTGTTTATGAAAAAGAGGTGCTGAATGACAAAAGAAGAACGGGCTGAAAAATGGAGCCGGGGTATACCGGAAATGGAGTGCCTGACGCAGCAGGAAAAAGAAGAGATATGCCGGCGTGTTACTTTCCAATTATTGGTTTTAACAGGGATTCTGGCAGGTGCCGCCCTTTGCTGTCTTTCTTTCCTTTCGCTGGAAGATCCGGCGTTTTTTGATGTGTTGAACCACAGCGCGGATAAAGTGAATGAGATTAATAAAAACGTGCATTCCATGGCAAAGCGGCAAGGTGCGGCTGTTATGAGCCTTCCTTATGTGCTTCCCCTTGTTTTGCCGATCGTGATTCCGGTGCTTGCCGTCGTTTATTTTCTGAAGAAGCCGCTGTTGAGAAGGGAAGCGGGGAAATTATCACAACGGTGGCGCCTGGAAACGGATGTGAATACAACTGTGCAGTTTGCCTCGGAAGACATCAAAAAAACAATGGAGCTTCTGCAAAAAGATGATGTGCAGTATCTGATCCTGACACCGCCTGCGCCCGTCATGGGCAGCCTTTTCATGCAGACCGCTCATGATGAGGGGAATCTGTTTACTCTGGAAATCAGCAAGGCGGAAGAAGGTGGAAGCGTCATTTACGGAAAAGAGAGGCAGACTGGGGAGCAGGTACTGTATGCGCTGCAAAATTACAGGAACCGGAATATCATTCCCGATACCTCCGGCTGGGAAAAGCTGTACACACTTAAAGATACACCGGATAAGAGGAGTGGCGGGGATCCGGCTCATACGCCTGCAGGCGGACAGGATGGAGCGGGCACATTCCTTCGGAACCTTCGCGAAAAGGGGGAGGAAATGCTGAATCACATTTATTGGGACTTTGACGAAAAAACATATACATCAGTAGACACTTTTTCTGAAGATTTGAAAAGTTATATGGAAGACAACCGTAAAAATTGGAAACCGGAGGAAACCGCTGTGAAAGCGGGAAAAGTCTATATTGTCTATGAAGCGTTCCTTTCAGGGAGAGAAGAACTGCTTGCCAATGAAAAGGTGGTCGATGAATCTGATTTGGATGAGGAGAATCGGATAGACGGCCTGTTTCAGACGGATATAGAAGCCCTGCTGTCCGCAAATAACGGAAGCTGTTTCACGAGCGGGGAGCTTTTGATGAAAGTGCACAACCAGCTGGCAGGGAAAGATTTGGGCGATCATTATTTTTTCGAAGGACTGGAACGGGTAGAGACGGAGGATGGCATTCCCTGCTGGCGGGTTCGGCTCGGCTCATGAAACCCATGCGGGAATGTCTGATTGACTTTCTGTCATCATAAACATTTATATTATACAAATAAGGTATAATGTGACGATTTAAGTGTAATCCTGAAAGCAAAGTGGTATATTTATCTAAGATGTTCATTTTATTTTTATCTTTGAGGTGATGAAATGGCAAACTACAATCCTTATGAAAATATGCTCCATGTTTTGGACAAGGCAGCCGAAGTTTTAGGTTACAAAAAGAATGACTATGAATTTGTGCGTTATCCGGAAAGGGAACTGACCGTGAGCATTCCGATTACCATGGATGACGGCCATGTGGAAGTGTTTTCGGGGTACCGTGTACAGCACAATACAGCCCGCGGCGCGGCAAAAGGCGGTATCCGCTTCCATCCCGCTTCTGACGAGAATGAAGTAAAAGCTCTTGCCGCATGGATGACCATAAAGAACGCGATCGGAAATATTCCTTACGGCGGCGCTAAAGGCGGTATCAAGGTAGATCCCCATAAACTGTCCCAACGCGAACTCCAGCGTCTGGCACGCGGCTATGTGCGTAAAATTTTCCCGATTATCGGACCTGACAAAGATGTGCCGGCGCCTGATGTAAACACAAACGGTCAGATCATGGCATGGATTGCTGATGAATACGCCGCCCTTTCGGGTAAATGGGAACCGGGGGTCGTTACCGGCAAACCGCTGGCGACTGGCGGCTCTCTCGGCAGAAATGAAGCGACCGGACGAGGACTTCTCTTTACACTGGAAACCTGGTGCGAAAAGAATCATAAAAAAATGGACGGACTCACCATGGCCGTACAGGGATTCGGCAATGTAGGTTCTGTCGGGTCCCTCCTGATCCACCGGCAGGGGGTGAAAGTGGTCTGTGTCGGCGATATTAACGGTACCTGGTACAACCCGAACGGTCTTGATATCGAAGCGATGTATGTATACGCAAATTCCCACGGCAGATCCCTGAAAGGCTATACCGAAGCGGGGGCAACCATCATTCCGGATATGGATCTTTTCTCTCAGGATGTGGATGTGCTCTTTATGGCGGCGATGGAAAACCAGCTTAATGAAAAGACAATGGAACTGGTGAAAGCAAAACTGGTACTGGAAGGCGCTAACGGCCCGACCACCGAAGAAGCGGATATCTGTTTTGAAAAGAAAGGCATCGAAGTGCTGCCTGATGTCATGTCCAATGTAGGCGGTGTGGTCGGTTCTTACTTTGAATGGGTACAGAACCGCACCGGTTACTACTGGACAGAAGACGAATACAATGAACGGTTGAAAATTAAAATGCGCCAGGGTTATGAAGATGTACTGGCACTGAAAGAAAAATATAAAGTCACTTATCGTCTTGCCGCGTATATGCTTGCGCTCCAGCGTGTGGTAGAAGCGCAGAATACGAGAGGTTTTCTCGGATAATTGAAGAACATGCAAAGAATCGGCTTCCATAAAGGGGCCGGTTTTTTTATGATAACCGGAGCAAGTACGGTTTTAGAAAAGCGGAAGACAGATTACGGACTGTGGCATTATGGGATTCTCCATTCCCATTCGCTTCGTATACACCTGCGTTCTTTGGAGATTTCCCTGCAGCTTTGACGGAGGCTGGCGCATATCATATGATATAGAAGTTATGACGGTTTTATAAAATATAGGACAAAGGGGGCTGTCTTATGATGGCTGCATTGAGAGATTGTATGCCCATGACATCCTGGCTTGTGCTGACTATGTATTTTTGCTTTTTCTGTCTTACTTGCCGGTATGTCATCGAAGGGCCGGGCGGGAAGATCTTTTCCGTCATCTCTTTTATAATAGGCGGCACTGTCATTGCCATGGATACGGGAGAAGGCACTGCGGGAGGCATCATCTGTCTGCTGGGCGTATTGAACCTGGCCAGCCATAGACCGTATTTTGGCCGTAAAGTTGCTCCGCGGTATGTTACGTCATTTTTTTCTACAGATCTGGAATATGATCGGAGGAAGCTGTTTTTCGCCAGTATACTGCTGGCAGTTCCGGTTGTACTTTTCTGCCGCTTCCTGTTTGGAATGGAGTCATTGTGGCTGATGGCCGTGTGTGCTTTCTTTTCCGTGTTCTGCATGCGTGATATTCTTCTCCATTGGGTGGATCCGTTTTGTATCCATGGGAAAGAAAGCAAAATTGTTACGCTCCGTGATTATCAGACGCGGAGGATGAGGGGCAGACATTACCGTCATGTAAATATGCATTTTTTCTGGTTTAAGGAAAGCGGGCCCTATGTGGCGGATGCGTGGCGACAGCGGCTGTTTGTTGATCATATCGGTTCAAAATACCAATGTGTAACGGGAAAGGGCCTTTTTGGAACGGAATATATCGTTCGTGTGCAGATGGCGGAAGACCGTGGAATCCAGTCCCCGGAGCCAATGGGGTATGGGAAAGGGCAGCGTCTTACGAGGCAGATGTATTCCAACTATTTCATGCTTCCTTTTCTGCTCATGGGGATACTGCTCATCATCTTGCCGGTGATGGAACTGGTCGTGCTATCTGCGGTAGAGGTATCATTTCCTCCCGGTTATCTTCTGCTTTATGCGGGGCTGCCTTTTCTTCTGGGGGTAATGAGTCTCTTTCTGGGGCTGTGGGTGCGGCGCAGGCAGTCGCGGAATCTGGTTCATCTGGGAACAGGGCGGGAAAAAACATTTCGCCAGTGGGAACAGATCATGCCGGAATTGCAGGAGCTTACAGAAGGAGAAAAAGCGCGTATTTATGATGAAGTAGTATGGAAGATCAGGATACTTGTTCTTGTTGTATTGATCCTGCTGGCGGGGATTCTGCTGCTTGCCCTTCCTGCGGCGTGGAAATGGTTTGTGGAAGTGTATTTCCCTTTGCTGCGATATATTGTGGATTCTGCGGCAGAGATGCCCGATTTGTATAGCGGTTATGGAGTCAGACTGTTTGCTTCATCCCTGTCGCTTCCGGCCATGTTCTTTATTCTGCATTTGGTAGTGAAAAAGATTTTTTTGCGGAGTTTTCTTCATACAGCATGGGAACATGTGAAAAACAAGACATAGTATAAGTTGGATATGGAAAACTTCATTTTATGCAGCAGGGGTCAGGGATTTTCTTGGATAAACAGATCAGGAAAAGAAATCAGCCCCGCAAGCGGAGGATATATTTTCTGCAAAAGAACGTAGCCGGAATGGGATACCGGTATCAGAACGGATTTGAGAAAGGAAAGGGACATCATGGATCCTTTTTTGTGGCTTGTGGGATTTGTCATCTTTGCAGAGAGTGTATTTTTTCTTGGCATCTTGTTTGTACTTGCCTTTTACGGCTGGCGTCTGCTCCGCCATATCTGGCAGGGGACAGCGTTTACCGCTTATCATATAGAAAATGAGATACTGTATATCCATAATGTGTTTGAAACTTCTTGTCCCCTGTCCGATATAGAACGGGTGGAAGCAAGGAAAGTACTACTATACCGCCGCCCGCTGAGTGGGGGCGCCAAGTACTTTATTCGTCTGTATCGAAAAAACGGCAGGAAGACAGGCATGATAATCTGGGGAGAGGGATTTAAGTATTATAATTATGAAAGTGCCGAGGAAAAATTGAAAGAGTTTTTTCAATTGATGGAGTCCAGGGGGATTCCCTGCCGGATGACGGATGGATGGGATTGGTTTTTCCATGTATAAAAAACAGGGGATACGTTTTTTGAATGAATTTCACTGAGGCGGTAAAGCGGTATCGGCATGGAAAGAAAGGGTAAAGCTGCCTGTATACTGCTCTTTATTATCTCATTTCCGTGTAGAGATGAAATACTTCCCGCAATAAGACATGCAAAGGTATCCGCTATCCCCGGCGGGTGCTTTTTTGTTGGACAGAGCTATCTTTTCCTTTAGGTGCAGCAGAGAAATATGTCTCTGCGGAAATAAAAGGCGCATGCGGGGAAACATGAGGACGGCGGGGAAAGCTTTGTGGTAATATAAGTGTGTATAAACAGGTTTGTTCCATTTATTTTCGTTCTGTCATTTGGAAAATATATGAAAGAGAAGGTGTGCACTTTGTCTGACATTAGACGGCTTTACGTGAGAAAGAAAGAAAACTTCCGGCAGGGAGAAGAAAGTCTGACTGCCCAGCTGAAAGAAATTCTCGGTGAAAGGATTCATGAAACGGCCATTTACCACCGTTATGATGTGGATCATCTGAGTAGTGACGATTATGAAAAGGCGGTGGCGACCGTTTTCTCCGAACCGCCGGTAGACTCCGTGCAGGCGGAATTACCGAAAGGGGATATGGTGATTGCCGTGGAATTCCTTCCCGGCCAGTATGATCAGCGGGCGGACTCGGCAGAACAGTGCCTTGCTATTGTTACAGGCCGTGACGGTGCCCGTGTACGGTGTGCTCTGGTGTATGTTTTCCATGGTGATTTTACAGACGGAGATCGGGAAAAAATCTTGAAATTTCTTGTAAATCCTGTGGAATCAAGGGAAGCATCTCTGGAAGAAGCGGAAACCCTGGATCTGCCGGTTGAAGAGCCGAAGCCTGTGGCGGTTGTAGAGGGTGTTCGTGAATTGGATGATGCCGGGATCGACAGACTGATTAAAGACATGGGACTTGCCATGAGCCATGATGATCTGGCTATGATTCGTGAATATTTCAGGACGGAAGAAAAGCGCGATCCGACAGTCACTGAGATTCGTGTACTTGACACTTACTGGTCCGATCACTGCCGTCATACCACGTTTTCCACGGAACTTACCGAAGTAGGAATTGAAGACGGCATTTTCACCAAACCGATCAAAGAGGCATGGAATGAGTACGCAGATAGCCGTCTTTGCGTGTACGGGGAAAAGACCGACCGTCCTGTGACACTCATGGATATGGCGACGGTGGCCGTGAAGGCGCTTCGCAAAGAAGGCCGCCTGGAAAATCTGGACTCTTCCGAAGAAATCAATGCGTGCACAATCAAAGTGACGATTGACACTGTCGATGGAGAAGAAGACTGGCTCCTTCTCTTTAAGAATGAAACGCATAACCATCCTACGGAAATCGAACCTTTCGGCGGTGCAGCGACCTGTCTCGGCGGCTGCATCAGAGACCCGCTGTCCGGACGTTCTTATGTATACCAGGCGATGCGTGTCACCGGTGCTGCGGATCCGCACACACCGCTTTCCGAAACGCTTACGGGCAAATTACCGCAGAAGAAAATCGTTGTGGAAGCGGCGAAAGGATACAGCTCTTACGGGAATCAGATCGGCCTTGCTACAGGGGAAGTGAAAGAGTATTATCACCCCGGATTCATGGCAAAACGCATGGAAATCGGCGCTGTTATAGCAGCGGCTCCGGAAAGCCATGTCATTCGTGAAAGACCAGAAGCCGGTGATGTGGTCATCCTCGTGGGCGGACGGACAGGCCGTGACGGCATGGGCGGCGCGACAGGATCTTCTAAAGAATTGAATACGGAATCCATCGAAACCTGCGGTGCGGAAGTGCAGAAAGGCAATCCGCTGACGGAGAGAAAAATCCAGTGCCTTTTCCGCCGCGGCGAAGTGACCCGTCTGATCAAGCGGTGCAACGACTTTGGCGCGGGCGGCGTATCCGTGGCGGTAGGGGAACTGACAGACGGTCTTTCCATCAACTTGGACAGCATGCCGAAGAAATATGAAGGCCTTGACGGTACGGAACTGGCGATTTCCGAATCACAGGAAAGGATGGCGGTGGTTGTCAGGAAAGAAGACGCCGATCGTTTTATTTCCTATGCAGCGGAAGAAAATCTGGAAGCGACAGTCATTGCCGATGTGAATGACAGCGGCCGGCTTGTCATGACCTGGCGGGGCGATAAGATCGTTGATATTTCCCGTGCCTTCCTTAATACAAACGGAGCGTCCCAAAGAAAAGATGTATATATTGCAAAACCGGATGAAGAAGGTTTTTTTGTCCGTCCTGAAATCAAAGATATCCGTGCGATGTGGTTAGAAGCCATGGGTGACCTGAATAATGCGTCCCAGCAGGGACTTGCAGAACGTTTTGATTCTACTGTCGGAGCGGGGACGGTTCTTATGCCTTTTGGAGGCAGGTACCAGAAGACGCCCGCTGACGGAATGGCGGCTAAATTTCCTGTACGACGGGGCCAGACAGACAGCGCAAGCTTCATGGCACACGGTTTTGATCCGGATCTGGCGGAATGGAGCCCTTTCCATGGCGCCGTATATGCGGTTCTTCTTTCCGTGACACGCCTCGTGGCGATGGGGGCGGATTGGCGCAGGGCATACCTTACGCTCCAGGAATATTTTGAAAAACTGACAGACAGGACAAGCTGGGGAAAACCTGCTGCTGCTCTTCTTGGTGCATTCCATATGCAGGCGGCTCTCGGTCTTGGTGCCATCGGGGGAAAAGATTCCATGAGCGGTACGTTTAATGATCTTCATGTACCGCCGACGCTTGTTTCCTTTGCTGTTGCTCCCGGAAAGGCTTCTGAAGCGGTCAGCCAGGAGTTGAAACAGAAAGGAAATACCCTCATGCTTTTCGGGATGCCCAAAGATGAGACGGGAATGCCGAACCTTGACGTATTTAAACTGCATGCCGATTTCCTGTATCAGGAAGTGAAGAAAGGAAATATTGCGGCCATGAAAGCCGTAGGACACGGCGGTGTCGCTGTGACTGCCGCGGAGATGGCTTTCGGCAATAAGCTGGGGGTGGACTTCACGACGGGGACTTTGCCTCTGCCGAAGTATTTCGGGAACTTCTATGGGGCGATCATTGTGGAAACTGCGCCGGAACTGGCAGAAGAGTACGCAAAGCAGCCGCACACGAGAATTCTCGGCACCATCGGCGGAGAGGTGATGAAAATAGCGGATACGGAAATTTCTCTGGAAGACCTTCTTCGTGCGTATGAGAAGACGTTGGATCCTATTTTCCCAAGGCGTGCGGAAGATCTTACGGGAAATATTCCGGTCATTGATGAAATGGAACCGAAATTCCGCTTTGCCGTGAAAACCGCCATTACAAGACCGAAAGTATTTATTCCCACGATGCCGGGTACCAACTGCGAAGTGGACAGTGCGAGAGCCTTTGAACGGGCAGGCGCTGATACAGACATCTTCATCATGAGAAACAGAGATGCGGCGGAACTGAAAGAATCCGTGGAAGAAATGGCAAGACGTATTTCCAGATCACAGATCGTCATGTTTCCCGGCGGCTTTTCCGCAGGGGATGAACCGGATGGAAGCGGCAAGTTTATTGCGGCCGTATTCCGCAATGCAAAACTCATGGAGGCCATGGAAGAACTTCTCCATATAAGAGACGGATTGGTTCTCGGTATCTGCAACGGATTCCAGGCTCTGATCAAACTGGGACTCGTTCCATACGGTGAATTTAAGCCGTTGACAGAAGAGGCGCCGACGCTGACATTCAATACCATCGGACGCCATCTGTCCCATTATGTAACGACAAAAGTGGTTTCTACAAAATCTCCATGGCTGTCTTTGTGCCGTCCGGGGGATCTGCACAGTATTCCCGTAAGCCATGGGGAAGGGCGCTTCATTGCGTCTGATGAACAGATCAGAGCGCTTATTGCCAATGGACAGGTAGCAACACTTTATACAGACAGTGAAGGCCACCCGACTTATGACAGCCGGTACAACCTGAACGGGTCAAATTGGTCCATTGAGGGCATTACCAGTCCTGACGGTAGAGTTCTGGGCAAGATGGGGCATACGGAAAGAAACGGCGCGAATATCGCGAAAAATATTTACGGCAATAAATTCCAGCCTTTGCTGGAAGCAGGCGTGAAATATTTTAAGGGATAGTTCTTACTTTTGATGAAAGGGTCTCCTTCGGGAGGCTCTTTTTGTGTAGGCGTGGACATGTAAGAAAAGAGGATGATAGAATGAAATCAATGTAACAGGGGTTATCGGAAAGGCGGGATAGAGATGTCGGATGAAGAAAAATGGGTGAAAGCATATGAAAAATTAAAGAAGGAAGGAATGCTGGCACCCTCTGTCGATTATGAAGAGTTGTTTGCAAAAAGTGAGTTTCAGGGTAAGAAACTATTTTTATTTTCCATGGGAACCGTAACTTTCCCTACAGGGAAGATCATTGTATGCGACCCTCTTGTGTATCTGGATAAAAACACTGTGCCGTACAGGGAGAAAGTTCCTGTTGGAACGTTTATGCTGGAGACACTGGCGGCGGAAATGGAAGAAGGAGGTTTCCGCTACATTGCTACACGGATCCGTTTCACTGAGGAAGAAGCAGCTTATTATGAATTGGCGCTGACCGGTACAGAAGATTTGTCTGATTGGAAAAATTTTGATTATATCGGATTCGCTGTCGATGCAGGGCTGGCGACTGTGGCAGATGTCAAAGTAAGGGACGCTTATTGCAAATTTGAAAGTGACTGGTATGAAAAGAATCCGGAAGGAAATATATATGATGATTTCTTTGCAGATATATTTGCAGAGAGCTATGAAGCAGCGCCCCGGTTCCAGAGAGAAGGGGGCGACTGGATCAATTTCACGATACCGGGGACTTCATACCGGCTTCCCATGATACAGAGCGGATTCGGAGATGGCTGCTATCCCGTGTACTTTGGTTACGACAGGGCGGGAAATCTCTGCCGGATGGTCATGGAGTATATCTGCTGTGAAGCGGAGGAGGAGTATACACCGGAAGAGGAGGCTTATTTTGATAAGAATCGGCCGTTTCTGGAACAGATTGCAGAATGGTATGTAGATGACGAACCGCAGAAAGTCATAAAGGCCATTACCTCTCTTCCCGAAGAAGAAAAGACGGATCTCCTGATGGGTGAGCTGGCCGTGGCTTATAATAATACGGAGCAGTATGAAAAGGCGCTGGAAATTCTGGAAGAACGCATGGATCGGAATAGGGAAAACTATGAATGGCATTACCGGCTCGGGTTTGCCCTGTATTACTGCGCGGAGGAGGAAGAAGATGTAAAAAAAGCGGAGAATTTAAGCCGGCGTGCGGAAGAAGAATTCCGATGCGCCCTGGCATTGAAACCTTCTCCTGCGTTCAAGGCGGAATGTAAAGAGTTTTTGGCATGGATAAAGGAAGATTTCTCCAGTTATGAGAAAGGGATCAAATAAAAGGGAATAGTGTGATCAGGAGATTCTTTCGGGAATCTCTTTTTTACGGACGGCTCTCTGCGTGTAATTACAGAAAACATATTTTCAAGGAGAAAGATATGGGGTTGGAAGCAAAAGTATTTGAACGGAAAAGACCGGATTTCGAGAAACTGGCGGAGTTCGGTTTTCATAAGGACAAAGAAGGGTACCATTATTCCCAATTATTTATGGATGGAGATTTCAGGGCGGACATTTCTATCAGCCTTGAAGGGAACGTTTTCGGACGCGTTTTCGATACGGCGGCGGGAGAGGAGTATCTTCCCGTCCATGTGGCGTATCAGACGGGGGCCTTTGTGAATACGGTCAGGGCCCGTTATGTGGAAATATTGGAAACGATAGGCGCCGGATGTTTTACTGACAGACTTTTTCTTTTTGACCAGTCGGAGCGGATTGCGGAGATGATTAGGATGCGGTACGGCGACCGTCCGGATTTTCCGTGGAAAAAATATCCCGGATATGGCGTATTCAGAAATCATGAAAATAAAAAATGGTACGGAATCATTGTGGCAATTCCGAAAAATAAATTGGATGGTAGAAAAGACGGGGCGGTCATAGAAGTGATCAATGTGAAAATTCCGCCGGAAAAGGGAAAAAAGTTCTGCGGAACGGAAGGTATTTATCCCGCCTGGCATATGAATAAAAAGAGCTGGGTGAGTCTGATTCTGGATGATACACTGCCGGATGGTCAGATTATGGAATTTCTGTATGAAAGTTACCGATTGACGCAGAAAAAGAAGAGCGGGTCAAAACAGGACACCGCGCCCCATACATGGATCATACCTGCCAATCCGTATTACTATGACATCATTTCCGCATTCCGGAAGACGGATGTTGTGGAATGGAAGCAGGCAGGACATATCGAGAAGGGAGGCACGGTGTACATGTATATGGCGGCGCCTTATTCTGCTATCCTGTACCGATGTGAAGCGGTGGAAGTCGATATTCCCTGCCGAAAAGAAGATAAGAAACGGGAACGGTACTGTATGCGTATCAGGCGGAATAAAACCTATGACCGGTCATTCTGTCCCCTTTCTGAGATGAGAAAGCGGGGCGTACCGGGTGTCAGAGGACTGCGCACAATAACGGCAGAGCTAAAAAGATATTTAGATGAAGCGAAATAAAAATTTCTAAATGATAATATATTTCAAGTATTGGAAACGCGATGAATACTGATTATTTTACTTGACAGACAGCAGGCTTGGTGATATTATTCTCAATAAGTGGGGGAGTAGCAAGCATCCTGTGCAGTAAGTCAACATGCTGACCTTATGGTCTGGCTCTACTTTAAAATGCGAGACTCACGTGTTTAGCAAAAGCTATGCGCGGGATCTCTGATTAGGAAATTTACCGGGCATAGCGTTCCGGTTTTTTATTTTCCGAAAGAGAGAAAATATGGACTTTGTATTTCTGCTGAGCAGCGTGCTCCTCGGTGCCGGTCTTGCGATGGATGCTTTTTCTGTTTCTCTGGCGAACGGTTTTCATGAACCGGGCATGGGATGGAAAAAAATCAGTTTTATGGCGGGCATTTTTGCATTTTTCCAGTGGCTTATGCCTATGGCGGGATGGATCTGTGTGCATATCATTGTGGAGGTATTCCAATTCTTTGCGTCCTATATCCCATGGATTGCCTGTTTTCTTCTTTGCTTTATCGGCGTAAGCATGGTGAAAGAAGGATTTTCCGGTGATGCGGGACATATCCGGGCCGGCGTGGGAAAAAAAGCGCTTTTGCTGCAAGGCGTCGCGACTTCCATTGATGCGCTTTCCGTAGGGTTTACCAATGAGCAAATGGACTTGGCGGCCGCATTTGTCTGTGCTCTCATTATTGCGGCAGTAACATTTGCGGTTTGTGTGGCTGGCGTGATGATTGGCAGGAAATTCGGAGTGAGGCTGGCGGATAAAGCTGCTGTCCTCGGCGGAATTATTCTCATTTCCATCGGATTGAAAATGGTGCTGCTGTAGCAGACCGGAAGAAATATTTTGTTATCGATGCAGCTTTGGGCGAAAGTCTTCAAGCTGTTTTTATTTTAGGGCAAATCTTGTTATAATGGGTGAAAACGTAAAGGGGGATTTTCGGATGGGGTATCGGCACAAAAAGGAAGGAGCGCTCTCTCTTCTGCCTTTTTTAATTTTTATCGTCATTTATCTCGGCGCGGGGATTTATTTTCAGATTCATGGCGTGGAAATGGCATTTTACCAGTTTCCATCGGTGACAGCCATGTTTATTGCGGTTCTTTCCGCTTTCTTTATGGGAGATGAAACACTCCAGGTAAAATTCGGCATTTTCTCACGAGGCGCGGGCAACGAAAATGTCATGACCATGCTCATGATCTACATCCTTGCCGGTGCATTTTCCGCCGTGGCAGCCGCTATGGGCGGCCGTGACGCAACAGTAAATCTGGGGATCAGTTTTGTTCCTGCCCAATACCTGACGGCAGGCATTTTCATTATTTCTGCGTTTATGGGTACGGCCACGGGGACTTCTATGGGAACCATTGCGGCCATCGTACCCATTGCAGCGGGAATTTCCGTGAAGAGCGGAATTTCTGAAGCGCTCATGGTGGCGGCCTGTGTGGGCGGAGCTATGTTCGGAGATAATTTATCCATGATTTCTGATACCACGATTGCAGCGACACGGACGCAGGGCTGTGAATTGAAAGATAAATTTAAAATGAACTTCAGGATCGCCCTTCCGGCGGCAGTTCTCACGATTTTTCTTCTCCTTGTTATCGGCCAGCCGTCAGCGGCAGCTGATTTGCAGGAGCTTGATTACAGTCTGCTTAAAGTATTTCCTTATATTGCCGTTCTTGGACTGGCGCTCCTTGGGGCAAATGTATTCCTCGTACTCACTGCAGGAATATTCCTTGCCGGATTTATCGGCATGGCATCGGCGGAGCTTACGGTTATTACTTTCGCACAGAATATCTGGAACGGCTTTATGGGGATGGGAGAAGCCTTTTTCCTTGCTCTTTTCTGCGGCGGTATTTCGGAAATGATCGCTTACTATGGCGGTATCGAATGGCTTATTTCCAAACTGCGCAAAACGATCAAAGGGAATAAATCCGCCCAGCTGGGCATCGCGGCGCTCGTGTCCCTAACGGACTGTGCCACAGCAAACAATACGGTGGCGATCATTATCAGCGGCGGTGTGGCAAAAGATATCAGCAATGAATATGGGATAGACTCCCGCAGAAGCGCGTCGCTTTTGGATATTTTTTCCTGTGTGTTCCAGGGGATTATTCCCTATGGTGCCCAGCTTCTGACCGCTTCCGCACTGGCGTCGAAAAATGGTACTGTGATAAATGCGATGGAAATCATTCCCCATATGTGGTATTGCTGGCTCCTGGCCATTTTTGGAATCCTTTCCATCTATATCCCTTACGCCGATGGCGGCTTGAAAAAAGAGCGCGCGAAAGAATAAATACGTTTGCCCCGGAAGACAACGGTGTGTAAACTGCGTGGTATGGAAGAGCAAGGGAAATCAATTTTACCTTTACCAAGCCGGTCCCTGGCGATTCGGTGGAGCCGCTTCGGCATGAAGGCGGTGCGGCGGGGATCAAAATTGAAGAGTAAATTCATTTTTCAGGTGAAAACGATTGTCAGAGCACTGGCCACTGTTTTTATATGGGAAAGGTAAAAGAAGAAATAGAATGTAATAGTGAAGATATAATTTATACGAATGAGACAGAATATGCCGATTTTCTGATGCAGGCGGCAGACTGCATGGGAATAAATATATTTTATGCCTGATTATTTATTAAGTATTAACAATCATGTGCTGTTGTGCTATTTTATATCTAAGAATCCTGTCAGCAAAAGTAAAGGAGATAAAGAGATGAAAAGTAAAAAGTATGGAATGATGTTGGCTGTATTGGCAGCCGCGGGCGGTGTAAGCGCAAGTGCGGCGCCTGTGCCGGTGTATGAACTGAAGGGGCTCACTGTCACGGCGACCCGGCAGGCAGAAACGACAAAGGATGTTCCTGCGAATGTACAGATCGTGACAGAAAAGGAAATTAAGGACCGCAATGTGCAGAATGCGGCACAGGCCGTTGCTTTGGCGACCGGTGTACATGTAGATACTACGGTGGAAGGCAGCGTGAACCTCCGCGGGTATAATTCCAAGAATATCCTTGTTCTCGTCGACGGACAGCAGATGAATACCGCCTGGAACAGCACAGTGGACTGGAATATGATTCCTGTTGAAAATATTCGTAAGATTGAAGTCGTCAGCGGCGGCCAGTCTGCTCTTTACGGCGGACGCGCAGTGGGCGGCGTCATCAATATCATGACGAAATCGGCGAAAAAAAATGGCGTCCACAGCGTTGTGAACTTAGGCTATGGCAGTCACAACACGGTGAAGCAGAGCTACATGGTGAACGGGAAAAATGATCGGTTTACCTGGGGCGTTTTCTATGAAAATAAAATGACTGACGGCTGGCGTTCTTATCTTTCCTCTTATGCGATGAAGAGCAGCACGGGAATGAATAATTTTACCGGCGTGGATACTTCTTCTCTGGACACGACTGCTGACGGGAAAGAATACATCATCGGCGACCGGGGGATGAAGGAAGTCATGTCCGAAAGCTATGGCTTCAATCTGGGCTATGATTTTACGGAAGACAGAAAGCTCACTTATAAATTCACCCATTCCAACTATACATGGAAATATACGGATCCCCGTTCGTACTTGCCTGCGGGTTTCAGCAAGCCGTCAGGCGTATCGGCGTCCACATTTTTCGGCAACAGGGGCTGGCGCGTCTATGACATGCACAGTCTTACCTACAATGATCAGAAGGATAAAATCCATGCCCATTTCGGCATGACCGACTACACAAAAAGCGGATATATCACGCCTGATAAGACGGTCAAGGCAAGCCGCACTTTTGACGGTGCCGGCAGCAAGACATCCTATCCTTCAAAATCGTGGGATTTTGATTTGAATAAACGCTGGACCGCAGGCAGCCATACCATTCTTTTCGGCGGTTCTTACGGGAAGGACCGGTTTGATGAAACCATTTGGAAAACTGTTTCCGACTGGAAATCATGGGACAGTACCGTGAAAGGAAATAAAGATGATCAATGGCTCGGCGGCAAGGCGAAGTCCTGGGCTTTATATATTCAGGACAAATGGAAACTCAGCAGCCGCTGGGCAGCGTACATCGGCGGACGGTACGACTATTATGAAAAATATGGCGGTTATAATTATCGCAGGGGAAATGCGCCGACAAGACTGGAATCTGATTCCTACCACCAGTTCTCGCCCAAGTTGTCTGTCAGTTATGCGCTGGATAATCATACCAATTTGTACCTGTCTTTCGGAAAATCATTTGCGCCGCCCCTTCTCTACCAGCTCTACCGGTATGCGGAACAGTCCTATGGAGACAAAAGCCGCGTTGAACCGAATCCGTCATTGAGGCCTGAAACTACGACGAATTGGGAGCTGGGAATCAAAAAAGACCTGGGAAAAACAAAAATTTCCGCAGACCTGTTCTATGCGAGGACAAAGGACTACATTGACCTCGTTACTATCGGAAAAGACGCTAAGGGTAAAATAAAGACGTATAAAAATGTAGGAGAGGCAAGGACCCATGGGGCGGAACTGTCCGTCACCCATAAGTTCAGCAGCCTGTGGTCGGTTTATGCCAATTATACCTGGCAGCTTGGGAAAGTGGCTGATACGGATAATGGCTATGCCATGGGAAGAGATTATGAAATCCCCCGCCACCTTTTCCATTCCGGCGTGACATACACAAATCATCCGTGGACCGTGAATGTGGACAGTATGTTCGTTTCCGCAAGGAATGAGCCGGGCTGGGAAAGCGGCAAATTCAAATCCCGTGATGCCTACTTCCTTTTGAACATGGATACCGCTTATGCGGTGAACAAAAATCTTTCTGTCCAGTTCAGCATTTACAACATCCTTGACAGAGAATACTATGATCAGGAATCCGCCTCCGATAAGTATTATGCAGGTGACGGAAGGACATTTACCCTTTCTGCGCGATATTCTTTCTAAAAATAAATTTTGGCTTATAAGACCGTTTGTTCTTTGAAACAGGCGGTTTTATTTTGTTTTTGTTTTATTTATAATGAAGAAATAGAAATGCAGCAGCGTAAGGAGATCTCATGAAAAAGAAAATAGCCCTTATACAAATGCAGGCGGTTCTTGCCGATGTGGAAACGAATTACCGCCATGTGGAAGAATTAATGGAACAGGCGATGGAGGGAAATCCGGATATTCTTGTCCTTCCTGAAACGTGGAACACGGGGTTTTATATTTCCCGCAAACTGAAATCAATTGCTGATGAAGGTGGAAAGCGGACGGAAACGTTCTTGTCTTCTTTCGCAAAAAAATACCATGTGAATGTCGTAGGCGGTTCGGCAGCTGTTCTTTATGGGAATGATGTATATAACCGTTCTTTCGTTTTTGACAGGGAAGGACGGAAGATTGCTGAATACGATAAGGTTCACGGTTTTTCCTATGCTTATGAACCAATGTATTTCAAAGGCGGTGATCATGCGGTTTCCTTTGCGTTGGATGATATTTCCTGCTCCATGGTCATTTGTTATGATATCCGCTTTCCCGAGCTTGTGCGCCGTTCTGTCCTGGAAGGGAAAACGGATTTATTTTTTGTCCCTGCCGCCTGGCCGAAGGCGCGTCTTTTCCATTGGACGCTTTTGGGACAGGCAAGAGCGGTGGAGAACCAGATCTATCTGTGCGCCGTCAACCAAGGCGGAATTTCAGGGAGAACGGAGTACGCGGGAAACTCGGTGCTTCTCGATCCCTGGGGGAATGACGTCTGTCGTCTGGGAACGGAAGAAGGGATTGCTTTCGGGGAAATAGATACGGATATACTTCAACAAATCAGGGATACTATCCATGTATTCAGGGACCGCCGGCCTGAAATCGATGTGGTGCGGTGATTGCAAAAAAAGCATATGAGAGTATAAGCAGACGGATAAATTTGCATAAAGGGAAAGATGTTTCCTGCCGGATAGAAATGAAGGAGGGATGATATGGCATTGAGTAAAGAATATTTAAATTTTATTTTGGCACAGTTGTCTGATTTGGAGGATGTAAGCTGCAGGGCCATGATGGGAGAATATATTCTGTACTACAAGGGCAAAATTGTTGGAGGGATATATGATGACAGGCTGCTTGTAAAATCTGTAAAATCAGCAGTACGGTATATGCCGGATGCGGAGTATGCGCTGCCTTATGAAGGCGCGGGGAAAATGTTACTGGTGGATCATGCAGATGATCAGAAGTATTTAACGGGATTATTCAAGGCGATGTTTGATGAACTCCCTGCGCCTAAAAGCAAAAAGAAAATATAATAGGAATGAAACTGCCTCTATAAGCCGAATTTTTCGGATCTGACTTATAGGGGCAGTTTCGTTATTTGGAAATATTCTTTTTTGAAGCGTCATTTGATGGCAATCATCTGTCCCCAGTGGAAAGACCACAGGTATGCGCCGATAACCGGCTTGCCGAGAAGCTGCTCTGCTGCGTCTTTATAGACGAGAAGCTGGGTTCTGTAATGGCTTTGCAGTTCTTCAACGGAGCCGGTACGATCCGTTTTATAGTCAATGATAACGATATGGCCGTCACGCTCAATGAGGCAGTCCATGATGCCCTGCATGAAAACCTTTTCTCCTTCTTCGCATCCCGGGTAGAAACGTTTCGCGGGAAGAAGAAGGGAGAAAGGCATTTCTTTCCGGATTACCGCGGCTTTTTTCATGGCGCGGCCTAAGGCGCTTTCCGTGAACCGCCGGATATCACGGAGCGGCGCGCGGTACTTTGAATCCTGGAGCAGGGCGTTCTTTTCTTCTTCCGTAAAACCTTTTTCTTCATAAATGCGTTCCACTTCTTTCCTAAGATCTGAAATGCCGTCATACGGTTTGGTGAGATCTATGAGTTCCATGGCTTTATGCATGAGGGTGCCGTAAGATGTACCCGTGAAGGCAGGAGTTTCTGCAAGGAATGTGGGCGGGTCTTCATAGCCCGGCAGAAGGGAGGACTCTTCGTCGGAAGGAATGCTTTCCATGGCAGGAGCCAGCGTTTCCGATGAAAAGGGTTCTATGCCTTCGGCGCCGGATTCCTGCTGCTCTTTCAGGGCAACCGCGGCGGTAGCGGTGAGCTTGGCAGGCGTTTGAACGGCTCCATTGAAACTGTACTGCCAGCGCAGCTGCTTTTCCATCCAGTCCGGCACGTCTGAAGCGGGAGCCGTAAGAAAAGCTTTTATGTTGTCAATATCTTTTGCTTCTTTTTGTTTCTTTTTCTCTTCCCATTCTTCGAAGTTCATTTCTCCGTTCATTTCTTCTGTCCGCAGCTCTTCCCCGGTAAGCAGTTCCTGCCACGGTGTGATGGTGAAACGAAATGCAGATGAGCTGTCGTTTATGTCAGGTGCGAGATAAGAGGGGATCTTTCCCACTGTGTCCCACAGATAGGCAGCGCTTCTGTGGCGGGCGGCAGCCGGAAGAATCCAGGAAAGATAAGATTTCCCGCCGGCCGTTATGTGGGCTGGCAGGCGGCTTTCCGCTTCCGTCAGGGAGGAAAGCGGGGTCAGACAGGAAGAAATATAAGGAATGAAGTTTTTTCTGAAAGCGGTGATACAGAGCAAATCCCGCGCTCGTGTCATGGCGACATAGAGAAGGCGCGCTTCTTCCGCCTGGGCTTCACGGCCGGCGGCGGTACGGATCGCCATCCAGTAAAGAGACGGCCAGTGTGCCATATGTTCTTTATCAAAGTAATGGATACCGAGTCCCATTTCCCGATGAAAGATGACAGTCCGATCCAGATCTTTCACATTGAAAGACTTTGCCGCGTCCGCCAGAAAAACAACGGGGAATTCAAGCCCCTTGCTTTTATGGATGGACATGATCTGTACGGCATTCCCTTTGGCAGACGTGGAAATTGTCTTAAAATCTTTCTGCGCCCGCCGTAAATATTCCAGGAAGGAAAAGAGGCCGTTTACCGTAGCGGAGTCTCTTGTCTTTGCCAGTTCATAGAAGGAAAGGACATGGGATTTGCCGGCGGTTCCGTTAGGCAGTCCCGCCACCCATGACAGATAGTCCGTATCCTCAATGATTCTGCGGAGAAGGGGGGCGACGCCGTCTTTTCGTGCCTCTTTCCTCCACGTTTCATAAAGTAAAAGGAAACGGGAAAGACGGAGGGCTTTTTCTTCGGGGATAATTCCTTTGGCCCGCGGGAGAATATCCCAGAGAGAATCTTCCTCCGGCGCGAGGGCAAGGCGGAGACGGGCGAAATCTTCTTCGTCAAGTCCCGCAAGAAAAGAGCGGAGCACCGCAAGAAGAGGCAAGTCCTGCCGCGGGTTGTCTAAAATTTTCAGGAGAGACCAAAGGATCTGCACTTCCATGGAGCGGATAAAATCATCATCTTTATCAGCGGTGGCAGGAATATGTTCCTCGTTCAATACTTTGAGGAGCGCAGGCGCTTTTTTATCGATACTGCGGAGGAGGATGACGATATCGCTGTAATCTATGGAACGGAAGGTGCCGTCTTTGTTCATGACCTGCCGCTTTTCTTCCATAAGGGCGCGGATCTTTTTGGCAATGAGCCGGCCTTCAAAGGTGATGCTCGTGATATCATTGACGGACTCATCCATGGGAACAGTATTTTCATCGGTTACTTTATCAATCAGTTCCACTTCGACCGCACCGCCTGCGTAGGCAGCGGGACGGGGGTCTTCATGGCGCCCCGGATAAAGCGCTTCTCGATCGCCGTAATCGAGCTCCAGCAGCTTTTCACTCATAAGCTGGCGGAAAATATAATTGATTGACGCGAGAATCGCGGCGTCACTGCGGAAGTTCCGGTTGAGATCAATGCGCCTGTCTTCTGCATTTTCATCAGAGGAAAAACTTCTGTATTTCTTTTGGAAAATGGTGGGGTCAGCCTGGCGGAAACGATAGATGGACTGCTTGACATCGCCTACCATGAAACGGTTCCTGCCATTGGAGAGAAGCGTGGCGATCAGTTCCTGCACATCATTGGTGTCCTGGTATTCATCAATCATGATTTCTTTATATTTTTTTTGCAGCTCCCGTGCCGCCGATGACGGGAATTCTCCCGCCCGCTCCGGCGTGAATCCTTCCGCGGTTTTGTCTACAAGGATGTCCAAGACGTAATGTTCCATGTCGGTGAATTCCATAAGGCCTTCCTGCTTTTTGCGGTCGGCGTAAGCACGGGAAAAAGCAATGGTTACATCCGACAGGGCACGGACGATGGGATGCATCCGGATCACGTCATGGAGCCATTGCTCTTCCGGGATTGCAAAGAAAGGGATGAGCTTTTCGGAAACTTCTTTTTTCACACTGTTTCGAATTGCCTGGACATTGTTTTTTATTTCTTCAAAGCGGATAGGATCTTCAGAAGAGGATTTCTTCACCGCCTTCAGTTTGGCAAAAGAAATATTCGGCGCGTCTTGGTACCATTCATCCCATGTTTCTGCTTTTGAGAGGATGGTGAAGGCGTCAAATTCATCAGACAGCGTTTCCGCATACGGCGCGAGGGCCGGTTCGTTTTCCAGAAAAGTGAAAATCTGGCGGTAGGAATCAGCCCAGCTCTGGGCACGGCGCCGGAAATCTTCAAGAATGTCTTTTGTCCATGGAAGATCGCTTAAGGCAGCTGCGCCGTTTTCGCCGTAAGGACGGGAAAGTCTGCCGAGCCAGTCTTCCGGGAAGGGCATGGAACAGGAAAAGTGATAGAGGGAAAGAATGGTATCTTTAAAACCGCTGTCCTCAAACCCGCCGGAAAGCAGATCCGCACAGTCAAGGAAGGCGGGTTCCCCCTTTTCATAGTACGTTTCAAGGACTTCTGAAAGCACGTCCTGCTCCAGGGCGTATATTTCATTGCTGTCTGTCAGCATTTTCGTGTTCGGATCGAGGTCGATCAGGTAAAAATACCGGCGGATTAGGGTCTGGAAAAATGAATCAAGTGTGGAAATCTGTGCGCTTGACATCAGCGCGAGCTGGCGGGATAAGTGGCGGGCGAGAGGCGTATTCTGCTCCTGCTCCGCTTCCGAAAGGGCCTTTGCAATGCCTGAAGAAATGCGGGTTTTCATTTCCCCTGCCGACGCGCGGGTGAATGTAAGAACCAGAAGTTCCGTAATGTCGGCAGGATCATCCATATCGGTAATCAGTTTTTTGATACGCTCCGTGAGTACCGCCGTCTTACCGCTTCCGGCGGCGGCGGAAAGGAGGAGGTTCTGTCCGCGGGCGTCAATAGCTGCCTGCTGCGCGGTTGTCCATGTCATTTGACTCATAGGTTCTCCTTTCCGGTCCTTTTCATTTCCTCGTCCAGTTTCTCCCGGATCGTTTTGTCAGAAACTTTGGAAATATAATCAAAACTATTTTCGGGCAGTGCGGGATCAAAGCGGCAGATGCTCCGATAGGGACAGTATGAGCAGGGGGACAGCGTTCCGTTCTTGACGGGATGAATGGCAATTTCCCCGCTTTCAAGGCGGCTGTACAGCCTGATCAGTATTTTTTCCGTCAGTGCTTTCAGTGCTTCAAACTGCTCTGCTGTAAGGACGGGAGAAGTTTTCTTTACACTGCCGTCTTTTACATAAGAAACACCGATAAATCCGTCATCTGTGCCTGATTGGGAGTCAAGCGTGCGGAGCACATCCGGGTCATTTAAGAAAATACCGTTGGTGTTTTCCTTTTCTTTGGCGTGGGGAATTCCGTTGGGCGGTACGCTTATGGATTTCGGCCGCCCGTGGAGATAGATATACATCATGGCGGCAGGAAGCAGATCTTTCGTATCCTTTGTTTTTGAAAGCGCCAGCAGGTAGGTAATAAGCTGGAGAGAGAGGCCTTCCATGATTTCATTCAGGGAGAGCTTCGGCGAGCCTGTCTTGTAGTCGCAGACTGCGGCGTACCTGCCGTCTGTATCTACACGGTCTATCTTCCCTGTAAGGGTAAAGCTGTCAGTGGGACTTGCAGAAATACGGAGATAGAATTCTTTTTCCATATCCACCGTGTCGAAACCGCTCTGCCGGCTCCATTGACGGAATTTTTGAAGTGCCCGCCGGAAGGTCTGATCCAGAACGCGGCGGGTATACTTTGCCGACTGATCCGAGGAAAGGGCATCCGCCTTGATGCGCGGTGTGATTTTTTCCGTGATGTCTTCGGAAATCTTTTCAATTTCTTCATCCGTCGCCTGCCGCCACTGGCGGTTCTGCGATTTCAGGACTTCGCCGAATTGGTGGAGCCCCGCGTGGAGATAATTGCCGTAATCCAAATAATCCGCTTCGCCTGTATTCCGCTCTTCTACGCCGATTCCGTAGCGGAGGAAGTACTGGTAGGGACAGCTTCTGTAATTTTGCAGTTTTGTGACGGAACCGTAAAAGCGTCCTCCTTTCATGAAAAGTTTGCGCGCAAGCATTTTTGGCAGACGGGCGGCGGTATTTTGATACCGGAGCCCTGCCAGTTTGCTTTCCATGAGCTCTCTGTATTCATTTCCTTCTGCCCAGTCTTTAAGCGCTGCCCAGTTGCCTGTTGGTGAGGGGCGGCCATTGCGGAGTATTTCAGGAAGAAGAGACAGGGCCTGGTTGGGGTTGGCAAAAAACGAGGGGTCGTCATGATGGGGAGAGGGCGGGAGTATTTCCATGTTTTCCGTATAATAGCCGAGGGCTTTCAACCGCTCCAGCAGGAAGGACGGTTCTGCGGCGCTTCCGTCGGCAGCAGCGGCGGGGTACGACAGATAGAGTGTGTCCGATGCCCGTGTCAGGGCGAGATACGTATAAAATTGTTCTTCCTGTACCAGCTCCATCAGGTTGTTTCCAAGATTGATGCGGGCGGATTTCAGAAGGACCTGTTTTTCCGTTTCCGTGAAAAATCCTGAGTCATCAATTTTTTTAGGAAAGAGCCTTCTAATGCGCCGGGGATGAAGACCACTTTCGCTTCTGCCGCGTATCCTCTGTCCATGGAGGTGACCGTCACATGGTCAAGAGTGGGAGGAATCATGGAGAAGGTAAGGGCGGAAAGACCATCAGCAAGAATACCGCAAAGTTCCTCTTCGGGGAGAATGTCTTTTCCTGTGACATGGACGATTTCGTCAAGAAGAGAAAGCACTTTTTTCCAAACCTGGAGATGGGGACGCTTTTTTGTTTTTTCAAATTCCAGTTCATCCCAGACGGAAAGCGTTTCAGGGATTTGCTGCTCTGTTAACCACCGATAAAGAAAGGCGCATTTATCTTCTGCGGAGAGAGCTCCCTTCCAGCCTGCGAGAAAAGGATTCAAAAGGGAAAGGACCTTTTCTCTCCATGTATTGGCGGTATTCTGCTTTGTAATTTCTTTATCCGAAAGAGGGGCCGGTTCCTGATCAATGCTCCGGTAATCGCGGAAGGCCCAGGGCTTTTGCCACGTGGAAAAACGGATATGATATTTCAAAACATAATTTTCCAGCTTATCTATCATATCCGTAGGGAAAGAAGGAAATATTTCCGTTTTTAAGATGCGGAAAATATGCTCTCTTGTAAATCCCCTGTTCTTGCCCCGGCTTTCCGCTTTTATGAAATGGAGAAGTCCGTCAAGGAGCATGACAAGGGGGTGGTTATTCATGGGCTGTTTTTCGTCCGTAAAGACCGGAATCCCGTAGCGTGAAAAGCTTCTTTCCAGCGGATCCGTATAAGTGTCGGCGGAACGAAGAAGGACGAGGATATCCCGCCAGCGGAGATTTTTATCGCGGACAAGTGACAGAATCCGGCGGGAAATGAAGTCCGCCTCCGCATGGCTGTCCGGTGCGGAAACGATATGGATGCCCTTTTCAGGAACCGGGGAAGTCTCTTTCGGAAGCGGACAGGGAGAAGGAACATTTTGGAAATAGTCTGCTGCGAGACAACGGAGACGGGGACAGCGGAACCGTTTCATTTCGGGGAGTGTGACGGAATCAAAGTGAGGCTCTTTTTCCGAAAGGAGAGCATATAAATTGGCAGGGCGGGCGAATATTTCATTGGACAATCCTTCTTTTGCGTCCGGGAGGGGAAGTGTGAATGTCACTTCTTCCGCCGTGTGGATAAGGGCGGATACGATGCGTATCTTTTGGGGTGTCATACCGTTGAAGCCGTCAATCCATATACGGGATCGGCGGAGTATTTCCGATTTCGGTATTTCCCCGGCAAGCAGGTCAAAAAGACTGCCTTCATAAGAAAAGCGGGTATGGAGGTAGTCATGGTAATTTTTATATAAGAGGGAAAGATCCGCCAGTTTGCGTCCCAGTGGTGTCCCTTCTTCGGCAAGAGAGGCATCATGGAGCGCCGTTTCAGAAATGCAGAACATATCAAGCTGATGAAAAAGGTTCATGAGATTTTCCGCAAAATGAGGCTGAGTGGAAATTTTCATGAGCATTTGCAGCTCGTTCCTGTGTTCCGCAAGGATGCGGCTGATGATAATCTGCTGGCCCAACGGAGAAAGAGCATCTTGCACAGGGGAGCGGAGCTCATTAAAAACGCGGTAGGCAAGACGCGAAAAACCGCAGACCGTGGCATCGATAAAACCGTGGCCCGGGAAAATATCCGCCAGCATACGTTCTGCGGTATATGTCTCCTGATCAGGCACGAGGAAAAAGGCGGAGCGCCCTTTTTTACCGGTGACATAGTCGCGTATTTCTTCACAGCAGTGCCGCGTTTTGCCTGTTCCCGCCGCGCCGAAAATAAAATGGAGTCCCATGAGCATCCTTCCTGTCATTTTAGTAATATCTTTCTTTTTCTTATTATAAAGGGAAAGGACGAAAAGGGAAAACACAGCAGAAAAATATTTTACAAAAGAAAAAGAGAAATACTATTTTCGCAAAATATCGATACGAAAAAGACAATCTAAATATTGACATATTTAGATATGGTTGATACAATGAGCACATAAGCAAGTTAAAACTGTTTTAATATTTGAAGGAGGAATTTTAAATGTCTTTAAACGGTAAAAAAGTAAGCGAATTTACAGCAGATGCATATCTTAACGGAGAATTTGTCAAGGTATCCGATAAGGATCTGCAGGGGAAATGGAGTGTTCTCTTCTTTTATCCGGCGGATTTTACTTTTGTCTGCCCGACTGAGCTGGAAGATCTCCAGAGACTCTATGGCGATTTCAAAAAAGAAGGGTGCGAGATTTATTCCGTGTCCTGCGATACCCACTTTGTGCACAAAGCCTGGCATGACTCTTCGGAAAAAATCGGCAAGGTTACCTATCCGATGATTGGCGATCCGACGGCACAGCTTGCAAAAGATCTGGATGTATATATTGAAGCTGACGGCATGACCGAGCGTGGCACTTTCGTTATCAATCCTGACGGAGAAGTTGTTCTTTATGAAATAAGCGCCGGCAATATAGGCCGTAATGCTGATGAACTGCTCCGCAAGGTAAGGGCTGCCAAGTTTGTTTATGAACATGGCGATGAAGTCTGCCCGGCCAAGTGGGAACCGGGGGCGGCGACATTGAAACCGTCCTTCGATCTTGTCGGTAAACTTTAATAAGAGAGGGCATCATGGAAAAAATGTATGATGCCATAGTGGTCGGCGGAGGTCCTGCAGGGCTTTCCGCCGCTATTTATATGGCAAGAGCGCGTTTCCGCGTATTGGTTATTGAAAAAGAAAAAGTCGGCGGCCAGATCACTATCACATCTGAAGTGGTGAACTATCCCGGCATTATTATGACAGACGGGGAACAGCTGACCGGTAAGATGCGTCAGCAGGCGGAAAATTTCGGAGCCGAGTTTTTATCGGCGGAAGTAACCGGCCTTGATTTGGACGGCGACTATAAAACAGTTCATACCGATCGGGGAGATTTCAAGGCGCCCGGCATCATTTATGCGGCAGGCGCTCATCCCCGGCTGGCCGGATTTGAGGGGGAAAGTGAATTCCGAGGACACGGTGTGGCATACTGCGCGACCTGCGACGGCGAATTTTTCTCCGGCAAGGATATTTTTGTCATCGGTGGGGGATATGCAGCGGTGGAAGAGGGACTCTTCCTCACCCGGTATGGAAAGAAGATCATGATGGTCGTCAGACGCGACCGCTGCTCCATTGAAAATGCGGAAGTCGATGAATTGAAAGAACATCCGAATGTAGAAATGATGTTCAACACTGAAGTGGTAAGAGTGGAAGGCGATTCCGCCATCCGTAAAGTTGTTTTGAGAAACCGGGTGACCGGGAAAGAAACAATCTATACTGCCCCAGAAAATGATTTTTGCGGCGTATTTGTCTTTGTCGGCTATGCGCCGGAAAACGAACTGGTTAAGGGAAAAGTGGAACTGGATCCCCAGGGGTATATCATCACTGACCGTGATCAGAAAACGAATATTGATGGCGTTTATGCGGCAGGCGACATCTGCGTGAAAAATCTCCGCCAGGTGGTTACCGCCGTTTCAGATGGAGCCGTGGCGGCCACATCTATGGAAAAATACCTTGGGCAGCTCTACAGGAAGTTAGGCATCAAGAGAACTTATGTAAAAAGGGAAATGAAGGAAGCTGCCAAAGCGGAAAATGCCCCGAAAGCGGAGGCGGGTGCTTTTCTTGATGATACGACCCGGCAGGCGCTGGCTCCCGTACTTGCCCGCTTTACCCGTCCAATCCGTCTCCGCCTGTATACGGATGACAGCCGGATGACGGAAGAAAACCGACGCATGGTGACGGAATTGGCTTCCCTTTCCGATAAGGTGGAAGCGGAATTTGTCCCGTCCGCGAGAGAAGAAGACAACCATACCATTTCTATCTGTGACGCGGAAGGAAATGAAAAAGGACTTCGTTTCCACGGCGTACCCGGCGGACATGAATTTAATTCCTTTATTCTTGCCATGTACAATGCGGCAGGTCCGGGGCAGGACGTGGGTGAAGCACTGCAGAAACGCATCAAAGGCATCAGCAAGCCTCTCTATGTGAAGATTGCCGTATCTCTTTCCTGCACAATGTGCCCCGACCTTGTAGCGGCGGCGCAGCGTATTGCCGCGGATAATGAAAATGTAACGGCCGACGTCTATGATCTCCAGTACTATCCAAACCTTAAAGAGAAATATAATATCATGAGCGTTCCCTGTCTCATCATCAATGATGACGAAGTGCATTTCGGAAAGAAAAGCGTGTCCGACCTACTTGATATTTTTCAGGCATAAGGACCGGGAAAGATTTCTGTTATAAAAATATAAAGCCCCCATACGTTAGACCTGAAATCTGATTTATGAGGGTTTTATTTTTGTTTGAATATACCGGGATCAAGTAAGCTCATTGGTTAAAAGAATAAGATTAGAATCAAAAAAAGTGTTGCGAATTCAGGGCAATTTGTCTATACTATATAAAATATATTCATCTATAAATTACAATTAAATATATATATAGTATACTCTTATATAAAGGGGTGGGGATGATGTGGGTACTGGGATTATTAGTGTTCTTGCCTCTGTTGACGGCGGGGCTGCTGTTTTTTATACAGGGGGACAAGCTTCGGGATGCGGTGGTGAAAGTATCAGCTGCTGCTATTGCGATGTTGTCCCTTTTCGTGGCATTTACCTATTTTGGAAATAAGGTGGTCTTCCGTTTGGGAGATTCTTTTCTGGCGCAAGGTGCAATATTAGTGGATATCCTCGTTGCTCTTGCGGTTTTTTATTATACCTGCGTCCGGTTTCATCGATATTGGATAGCGCTTTTGGAAGCAATTCAGCTGGGAGCGGTTCTATGGTTTGAATATGTCAGCCATGGGACGCTTGATTATTATGCCGATATCGTTGTTGACAACTTTACCCTGATCATGATTCTTATCGCCGGTGTCATCGGCAGCTTGATCGCTGTCTTTTCTCTGGGGTACATGGAGGCCTTTCAAAAGGAACATCGTGATGTTCGTGACAGAAGGAATTTTTTCTTCTTCGTCCTGTTTCTTTTCCTTTCTGCCATGTTCGGATTGGTTGTTTCCAATAATCTTTTATATATGTATACCTTCTGGGAAATCACCAGCGTCTGTTCTTTTCTTCTTATCGGCTATACGGAATCCCGTGTGGCTGTAAATAATTCGTTCAAAGCGCTTTGGATGAATCTTCTCGGCGGGGCGGCTTTTGCGGCAGCGATTATCGTCATGGGGCTGACTTACCACAGTACGGCGCTTTCCCATCTGGTAGGGCTGGCATTGGCGGGAATGCCTGTGACAGTTATTCTTGCGCTTCTCCTGCTTTGCGGTTTTACTAAATCGGCGATGATGCCTTTTTCCGGCTGGCTTCTTGGGGCGATGGTGGCGCCCACACCCACTTCTGCGTTTCTCCATTCTTCTACGATGGTGAAAGCAGGGGTGTTTCTGATTATCAAACTTTGTCCCGCCCTTGGAAATAATCATGCGGGAACGATGGCGATGTTTGTCGGCGGCATTACCTTCTTTTTTGCGTCCTGTGCCGCTATTTCACAGTCCGATGGGAAAAAGGTTCTTGCCTATTCCACAATTTCCAATTTGGGACTGATCGTCTGCTGTGCGGGTATAGGTTCTTATGAGGCGGCATGGACTGCCATTATGATTGTTATTTTCCATGCGGTCGCCAAATCGCTCTTGTTTCTTTCTGTCGGGACGGCGGAGCAGCAGCTCGGCAGCCGCGACATTGAAAGGTTTGACGGACTTTTCAATGCGATGCCCCATCTGTGTCTCTGCATGGTGATTGGTATCAGCGGTATGTTCCTTGCGCCTTTCGGCATGCTCATTTCTAAATGGGCTGCGATGAAAGCTTTTATTGATGCGGGACACCCCATGCTGCTTCTTCTTTTAGTTTTCGGTTCGGCGACAACTATATTTTACTGGGCCAAGTGGCTCGGAAAAATCCTGTCTGTCATGAACGGGCAGGAAAGACGGGAGCAGGGGATTACTAAAGGAGAGTGGTTTACACTGAAGACACTTTCCTGGATGACGATCATTGTCTGTATCCTTTTCCCTCTGATTTCAAACTATGGTGTCCTGCCGTACCTGCGGATTACCTACGGGTTTACCCGTGATGTCATTGCCCAAAGCAACTTGATTATTATGTCGCTTATGGTGGTGCTTCTTGTTATTCTTCCTTCCCGCTACGGGAAAGGACAGCCTAAAAGGAAAGTAGGGGCTCTTCTTGCCGGGGTTAATATGGGAGACGATCGGAATTATCATGGAGCGGGAGATAATATCATTCCTGTGGAGCTTCGGAACTGGTACATGGAAGAATGGTTCGGCGAAAAGAAAATGAAATTGTCTGGCTTTGCTCTCTGCATGGCATGCATTTTCATTCAGTTTGCCATTATACTGGGAGGTGTGTATCGTGGATGAAATGGGAATGAATATTTTATACGCGCTGCTTTACCTCTTTTTAGCGCCTGTCGGGGGAGGGCTCCTTGCCGGTCTTGACCGCAAGCTGGCGGCCCGTATGCAGCGCAGGGTAGGTCCGCCTGTTGTCCAACCGTTTTATGATGTGCTGAAACTTTTTGAGAAAGAACGGATTGCCGTGAATGAAGCGCAAGGCTTTTATTTGGCAGGCTTCCTGTTTTTCATGATTTTGTCAGGAATATTCTTTTTTGCGCAGGGCGATATCCTTCTTGTCATTTTCACACTCACCATGGCGGGCATTTGCCTTGTGGTGGTGTCCTTTTCATCATCGTCACCCTGCAGCCAGATGGGGGCGGAACGGGAACTTCTTCAGATTATGGCGTATGAACCCATGCTTCTCTTTGTGGCGATTGCTTTCTACTTGAAATGCAACACTTTCGATCTTTCAAAAATCATGGCTTCGCCGGAAAGCAATTTTCTTTACATGCCGGGGATTTTCATCGGGTTCCTTTTCATACTCCAGATTAAATTCAGAAAATCGCCATTTGATCTTTCTATGAGCCATGAAATTCATCAGGAGCTCGTGCAGGGAATCAAGACGGAATTTTCCGGCGGCATGCTTGCTCTTTTTGAAATTGCCGAATGGTATGAAAAGATATTTCTTCTTGGTTTCGTTTATCTGTTTTTTAAATGGCGGGATCCGTGGAGCGGTGTTACGGGCATTCTTGTATGCGCGGCGGTTCTTTTCCTCAGCACCCTTATAGATAACTGCACCGCCCGTATGAAATGGCGGCATCTCCTCGGTTCCGCCTGGCTCGTTACTTTGGTAGCAGGTTTTATCAATATTGTCTTTTTAATGTATATCCGCTGAAAGGAGAGGAAACATGGCTTATATCAGAAAATCCGCCTGGCTCATCCACTATGACGGCTCCAGCTGTAACGGCTGCGATATTGAAGTCCTTGCCTGCCTTATGCCTCTCTATGATGTGGAACGTTTCGGCATTATCAATACAGGGGATCCGAAGCATGCTGATGTATTTCTTGTCACCGGCGGCGTGAATATACAGAATCTGCCGGTGGTGCGCCAGATTTATGAACAGATGCCGGAACCGAAGGTCGTGGTGGCCGTAGGGACCTGTGCCTGTACAGGCGGCATTTTCAAAGACTGTTACAACATGATCGGAGGCATGGATCACGCTGTTCCTGTAGATGTGTATGTTCCCGGGTGTGCCGCGCGTCCGGAAGCCATCATTGACGGCGTTGTGAAAGGGTTGGGGATTCTTGAAGAAAAGCGGGTGGAATATAAAAGGCTCGTTGCCCGGCGAAAATCGGCGCAGCGAAAGGAGGCAACCTGATGAACCAGCAAATAATTGAAATCAAATCTGCGGATATTTTAAAACAGGTAAGCCGCTTTAAAAGGGAACATGCCCGTCTGGTGCAGATACTTTGTACCCGCGTGGAAGAAGGATATGAACTGACTTATACATTTGATAAGGACTATTTCATGTACCATCTCCGCTGCCTCGTTCCGGTCTACCGTTCCGTCATGAGTATCACGGGGCAGTACTGGTATGCTTTTGTATGGGAAAATGAAATACACGATTTATTCGGATTGAAGATAGACTTCATTGAACATGATGTGGACTATGGCGGACATTTCTACCATCTGGCGGAAAAGACACCATGGCATGACCTGTCCGGTGAGAAACATGCCGATCAGGCGATTAAAGTACAGCTCCGCAGCGGACTCGGGATAGACGTTTCCGCCGTAGCAGGGGCGAAACCGGAAGGAGGGAAAGAAAATGGGTAAAAGCACAGTGATTCCTTTCGGCCCGCAGCATCCCGTTCTTCCCGAACCGATCCATCTGGATCTGGAATTGCAGGATGAAAAGGTTGTCCGTGCGGTTCCCTCTATCGGTTATGTACACCGCGGGCTGGAAAAACTTGTGGAACTTCGTGACTTCCAGCAGTATGTCTATGTGGCGGAACGGGTTTGCGGGATTTGTTCTTTCGGCCATGGCTGGGGATACAGCCGCGCTGTAGAAGAAATGATGGAAATAGAAGTGCCGCCCCGGGCGGAATGGCTCCGCACCATCTGGCACGAATTGTCCCGTATCCATTCCCATCTTCTCTGGCTGGGCCTTGCTGCGGACGCTATGGGGTTTGAAAGTCTTTTTATGGAAGCCTGGCGCCTTCGGGAGATAGATTTGGATCTTATTGAACAGACGACCGGCGGGCGTATTATTTTCTCCGTCTGTAAAGTGGGCGGCGTTCGTCGTGATATTGACGGTGCTGTGTTAAAGGAAATGAAACGGGTCTTAAAAGATTTATCTGAAAAATTTCTTCCCATGCTGAATGTTTTTATGGATGACGATACCGTTCACAGCCGTTTGAAGGGTGTGGGAAAGCTTACTATGGAAGAGGCTCTGGAACTGGGCTGCATCGGCCCCATGGCAAGAGCATCCGGCATTCTCACCGATATTCGTGCTGCTGAAAAAGACAGCGTTTACGGACAGCTTCATTTCCAGCCCGTTATTGAAACGGACGGAGACTGTTACGCGCGGGCAAGAGTACGGCTGAGAGAAGTTCTCCGGTCTGTTGAGATTATTGAGGGCTGTATCGATAATATCCCTGACGGGCCTATTGACGTGAAAGTGCGGGGCGTGCCGCCGAAAAGAGAATGCTTTGTCCGTGTGGAACAGCCGAGAGGAGAAGCGCTTTACTATGTAAAAGGAAACGGAACCAAATTCCTGGAACGGTTCCGTCTGAGGACACCGACAAATGCCAATCTGCCTGCACTCGTAAAGATGCTTCAGGGCTGTGACCTGGCAGATGTGCCGAATATTATCCTGACCATCGATCCCTGTATCAGTTGTTGTGAAAGATAGGAGAGCGTTATGGGCTATATGACCTTTGTGAAAAGGATAGTTGCCAATCTTTTCAAACCGCCTGTGACATCTTCTTATCCTCTGCAGCCGCGGACGCCGCTCCCTATCGACCGCGGACACATTGTCAATCAATGGGAAAAGTGTATTCTCTGCGGTGCCTGTGAACGGGCGTGCCCTTCGGGAGCGATACGGATTGACAGGAAGAACAGGAAGTGGATTATCAATCCTTATGCCTGTGTGCAATGCGGTGCCTGTGTAGAACAGTGCCCTATGAAATGTCTTGCCATGGAAGGCATGTATACGGAACCTTCCACAGAAAAGTCGGAGATCGTCCACACGCCGCCCCCGCCCAAACCGAGACGGGGACCGGCGGCAAGACCTCCGGCAGAAAAAGAAATAAAAGCGGAAGAGAATATTCGGGAAGAAATTTCGATGGATGCGGCGGCTGAAAACGCGGAAGAAGTATTGCCGGCAGCGCATCCGCAACCGGAATCGGAACCCGGTAAAACGGAAGCGCCGAAAGGGAAGTCGGTTCCTGCGGAAATGCCGAAGACGGTGGTGACGGAAGAAGAGTTGAAAAAGGCGCCTGTCATCAATGACGTTTCAGAATGCGTTCTTTGCGGGATGTGTCTTCGCGGCTGTGTCGGCGGAGCACTGGAGATTGACAGGAAGAATCGTACATGGACTATTGATCCGGCAGCTTGCGTGCAGTGCGGTGTCTGTGTGGAGCATTGTCCCAAACAGTGCCTTTCCCTGAATGAGGCATATACGTTTACGGCGGACGGCGATTCACCGGAACCGGTTACATTCCATTTGCCTGAAAGAACGCGGCCCGCTTTGAGAACTGCTGCGGCAGATAGAGCGGATGCCGAGGAAGAAAAGCGGGAGGAAGCGGTAAAAACGGAACCGCCGAAAGAAACTCTGTCTGGGAAAGAAACAGAAAGAAAGGAAACGGAAAAAATTCCTGTCATCAATGACGTTTCAGAATGTATCCTTTGCGGGAAATGTACTGATGGGTGTCCCGGAAGCGCGCTGGAGATCGACAGGAAGAATCGTACATGGACTATTGATCCGGCAGCTTGCGTGCAGTGCGACATATGCGTGGAGAATTGTCCGAAGCAATGTTTGTCCATGAATAAAGAATACGTTCTTGGGGCGGATGATGATATACCCGAACCGATTTCTTTCGCTTTGCCGGAGCGGAAAAGGTCTTCCCCGGGAAAGCCTGCGGTGAAACCTGATGCATGAATATCCCGTGACTCTGGAAATTATCAGGTTGGCGGAAAAAACGGCGGAAGAAAATCATGGCAGGGTCAGAGGGATACACCTTGTCATCGGAGAAGATTCGGGATTTATCGGAGAATCGATCCAGATGTACTTTGATGTCCTTGCTGCAGGAACCCTGTGTGAGGGTGCGCAGGTGACAATTGAAGGTGTAAAGCCGAAATTGTCCTGTGAAAAATGCGGGAAACTTTTTGAACGGAAACGGTTTTCCTTCACCTGCCCGTTCTGCGGCGGGAGTGGAAACCCGACGGAAACAGGGAAAGAATTTTATATAAAAGATGTGGAATTATTCGTGGAGGATGAAAGCGATGCACATGGTGAAAAAGGAGGTCCTGCTTGATATCAACGGCAGGAATGACCATATAGCGCAGCATGTAAAAGAACATCTGGAAGAAAGGCATATCTTTGCGGTAAATATTATGGGGGCGCCGGGGGCAGGAAAGACCACCTCCCTGGAAAACCTGATCCGCGCCCTTCCGGTGAAGTCTTATGTCATTGAAGGGGATATCGAATCGGATATAGATACGGAACGGTTAAAAAAACAGGGGATTTCTGCGATACAGATCAATACCTTCGGCGCCTGCCATCTTGATGCGCCTCTCATGCACAATGCTGTTCATAATATGGAGATGGACGAAGGCGGCATACTTTTTATTGAGAATGTAGGGAATCTTGTATGTCCTGCGGAATTTTCCATCGGTGAGCATATAAAAATGCTTATCGTTTCGGTGACGGATGGAAGCGATAAGCCTTATAAATATCCGCTCGCCTTTGAAAAAGCGGATATGATTCTGCTCAATAAGGTGGATTTGCTTCCTTATCTTGATTTTGATGAAGCGTTTTTTATGGAAGGTGTCCGCCATTTGAATAAAGATGCTCCCGTATTTAAAGTGTGCGGGAAAACGGGAGAAGGATATGATGCTGCGGCGGAATGGCTTATAAAGATTTCAAAGAAATAATTTTTTGGGAGGCGTGTATGAAACATGAGGTGACGGAACGGCTCAGCGTGGCCGGCAGAGTGCAGGGTGTCGGTTTCCGTCCGTCCGTCTGCCGCATGGCAAAAGAATTGAAACTGACAGGCACGGTACAGAACCTCGGCGGCGAAGTGGAAATATATATCACCGGGACAAGGGAAAAGATAGACGCTTTCCTTTGCGGGCTTAAGCAAATGGAACGGCCTGCCCTTGTGGAGTGCGTAAAGAGAGAAGAAAGACCGCTTACGCCTTTTTCCGCTTTTACTTCCATTCCCAGCAGGGAAAGCGAAAATAAAATTCTTGCACCTGCCGATATTTCCGTCTGCTCCGCCTGCCTTAAAGAAATGAAGACGCAGGGGAACCGGCGCTGTCATTATCCTTACATTTCGTGCACCGCCTGCGGTCCCCGATATACTGTTCTGAAAAAACTTCCTTATGACAGGGAAAATACCGCTTTTGATGCATATCCTCTTTGTGATAAATGTTATGAGGAGTACAGGGATATGAATAACAGACGGTGTCATGGAGAAACCATCGCCTGTCATGACTGCGGTCCCCGGCTTTTGGCGAAAATGAGGGGAAGTCTTTCTGCCGGACCATGGAGTCAGGAAGAACTTTTACAATCAGCCAAAGATTTACTCTTTCATGGGGAAATTATCATGGTGAAATCGGTCGGCGGATATAATCTGGTCTGCCGCGGAGACAGAGATGATGCCGTTCAGCGTTTGAGAGTATTGAAACAAAGACGGGACAAGCCTTTTGCGCTTCTTGTTGCAACCGTGGGAGAGGCGGAAAAACTCTGCCATATAAGCAGGGAAGAAAAGGAACTCCTTGAGTCGCCGCAAAAACCGATCGTTCTCTTAAAAAGAAGAAAGAAAAGTATGCCGCTCATCAGCCCTGCGGTAACGGAGCTTACGGAAAGTCTCGGCGTGTTTCTGCCGCCTTTCGGATTGTATGCCCTTCTGGCGGAAATAAAAATTCCTCTCGTTGTGACCAGCTGCAATTTCACCGGAGAGCCTATCATTTACAAACAGGCTGATGCTTTTGCTTTTTATGAAAGTCATGAAAGTATTTCCGCTCTGTTTTACGATGAAAGAGAGATTCTCCGTCCTGCCGATGATTCTGTTACCCGTATCGCGGCGGGAGCTGTGCAGATTCTCCGCCGTACCCGCGGGTATATGCCGGAACCGGTTGCCGTAGAGAAGAAGGGGATGCGCGTTCTGGCACTGGGCGGCGAAGTGGAGCCGTCTTTTGCGCTTTCCGTGAATGATTTGATTTATTCCGCCCAGGTGCCTTCGGATCTCACGCTGGAAAAATCATCCGCTTTTTACCGCCGTCTTGTTGCTGATTGGGAAGAACTTCTCCATATCAGTCCCGACATCCTTGTCTGTGACCTTCATCCCTGCTACACTACGGCGGAAGAGTCACGGAAGCTGGCAAAAGAATTGGATGTTCCCGTTTTGGAAGTGCAGCACCATCATGGACATGCTCTTTCCGTTATGGCCGAACATCATTTGGACGGGAAATGTCTTGCTGTAATCTTTGACGGGACGGGATTCGGTACGGACGGTACCGTGTGGGGCGGAGAATTTCTTCTCTGTGAAGACCGATCTTTTATCCGTGTCGGCGCAGTGAAACCGATTTCGATGATAAGCGGTGACGAATCCGTCAGACAAGCATGGAAAAGTCTTTTATGCCACCTGGTACACAGCGGTATACCATCAGATGATAAGAGGGCGGCTGTCGTGAAAGCCGCTGTTGCAGGCGGGTTGAATACAGTAAAAAGTTCAAGCATGGGGCGTCTTTTTGATGCGGTGAGCGCTGCTTTGGGGCTTGCCGATTATAATACTTATCAGGGGCGGTGTGCCATGCTTCTTGAAAATCAGGCGGCGCTTGCGAAACGTGAAGGAAAAATACCGACAGAGCTTTCCTTTAACGAGGAAGTCGTGGAAACAGAAAACGGCAGCGTTACATTTTTTGATCCTGCCCCGCTATGGGAAAAAGTCATGGGAGAAGATAAAGCTGCTGCCGCTCTTGGCTTTCATGAGGCAGTCATACGGATTGTGGAACGGATGGCGGAAAAAACAGGTGTGGAAACAGTTATTCTCTCAGGAGGATGTTTTGCAAACCGTCTTCTTTTGGAAGGCTGCGTGGAAGCTTTGAAGGGAAAAGGCCATGCTGTGTATTGGAATCAGGCGCTTCCTCCCGGAGACGGAGGGCTTGCTTTCGGTCAGGCATGGTATGGTATGAATACAGCAAACGAAAGGAAATCATATGTGCGTAGCATATCCGGGGCGTGTGGAAACCATTGAGGGTGCACATGGGCTCGTTAATTTTTCAGGAAATAAAGTACGGGTGAACCTGTCCATGGTTTCCGTGGAGACAGGTGACTATGTCCTTGTCCATGCAGGCATGGCGATACAGAAAGTAGAAAGGAAAGAAGCTCTTGACTGGATCGGGCTTTTTAAAGAAATAGAGGAACTGCGCCGTGGAGAAAAGTGAAATCATCCGCTGGCTTCGCGAGTATGACGGCAGACCTGTAAAAATTATGGAAGTCTGCGGCACGCATACATCCGCTTTGTACAAGACCGGACTGCGTCAGATCCTGTCACCGAAGATACAGCTTCTGTCGGGGCCGGGGTGCCCCGTCTGTGTGACACCGACTGCATACATTGATAAATTGGTGGAAATTTCTTTTAGAAGCGGGCACAGAGTCCTTGCTTTCGGCGATATGCTTGCTGTGCCCGGAACGGAAATGTCTCTTGCCGAGGCACGGGACAGAGGCGCTTCTGTTGATTTTTTTTATAATCCCGAAGATGCTTTGAAAAAAGCGGAAGAGGAAAAAGAAACCATATTTGTCCTGGCAGCAGTGGGATTTGAAACGACAGCACCCATTTGGGCGACTGTCGTGAAAGAAGCGGATGAAAGACATATTTCAAACCTCAAACTTCTCACCGCGCTGAAAACGATGCCTGAAACACTGGGAGAGCTTTGTACCGCAGGAAATATCGACGGATTTCTCTGTCCGGGACACGTGGCGGTCATTACAGGGGCGGAACGGTACAGGGCACTTTCAGAAACATATGGTAAACCCATGGTCATTGGCGGATTTACTGCCGATCTTCTCCTCAGCGCTGTGGCTCGGCTTGTCCTTGCCGTCAATAAGGGACAGGGCGGTTTTTGGAATGATTACGGAAGCGTGGTCACGGAAAAAGGAAATGTGAAAGCGTGGGAACGGGTAGAAGCCTTTTTTGAAAAAGGAGATGCCCTGTGGCGCGGTCTGGGGGTTGTGAAGAATTCGGGGTTTTACTTGAAAGAAAAATATAATTTATATGATGCAGGAAGCAGAGGTCTGGTAGAAGACCATATTCCCGCAGGCTGCCGGTGCGGGAATATACTTTTGGGCAAGAATATGCCGAGGGACTGCCCCCATTTCGGGAGAACCTGTACGCCTTCCCACCCTGTCGGCGCGTGCATGGTTTCCTCAGAAGGGGCGTGCTGCATTACCCTGCGGGAAGAAGGGGTGGAGGGATTGTGAAAATTACGTTAAAGCATGGAAGCGGCGGAGAGGAAAGCGGAAGACTGATCAAAGATATTTTCGCTTCCGTTTTTGATGACGAGATACTTCTGAAAATGGAAGATAGCGCGGTTCTTCCTCCCCTGCATGGAAATCCGGTGCTCACATCCGACTCCTTTGTCGTGGAACCGCTCTTTTTTAAAGGCGGGGATATCGGGAAACTTTCCGTCTGCGGTACGGTGAATGATTTGTCATCCATGGGCGCGAGACCTCTTTATCTGACGGTTTCGTTCATACTGGAGACAGGACTGGATACAGATATTTTAGGAAAGATTGTGCAGTCTATGAAAGAAACGGCAGAAGAAGCAGGTGTGCGTATCGTCGCGGGAGACACGAAAGTGATAGAAGGGAAAGGCGGGCTGTACATCAATACGGCAGGTATCGGCGAACGTCCTTCCTCGCGGGATATTTCCTGCAGGAATATGAAATCGGGGGATGCCCTTATTCTCACCGGAACACTGGGAGATCATCACGCTGCTGTTTTGACAAATCGTCTGGGCATTGAAAGTGGAATCGAAAGCGACTGCGCGCCGTTGAATCACATGGTGGAAGAACTGCTTGAGGGAAATATATCTGTCCATACCATTCGGGATATTACGCGGGGCGGACTTGCCACTGTGGCAGATGAATTGGCCGTGTCTTCATCAGTGCGGATAGAACTGGAAGAGGAACTGATCCCTGTTTCGGATATTGTACAGGGCTTTACAGGGATTCTTGGCCTTGATCCGCTTACTATGGGGAACGAAGGAAAAATGATCATTGCCGTTTCCCCAAAAGATGCGGAAAAAGCGGTGAATATCTTAAAAAGAAACAAGTATGGAAGAAATGCCGTTGCTGCGGGGCAGGTGATGGAGGGGAAAGGCGTATACCTGCGGACAGCTCTTGGTGTACTGCGCCGTGTCCTCCCGCTTAGGGGAGAAGGATTGCCCCGCATCTGCTGAGACAGTCAGGCTTGTTTATATTATTCCGTAAAGAGGTTGTTATTCTATTTATAGGGACCGGTATGTTAAAGATACCGGTTTTTTGCGTTCCTATTTTCCGCTTTTTGGAAAACTAATTTCTGAAAATACAAAAACGATTAGCTCTGTATGGAAAATGTAGAGAATGCTTATCTGCGAATGGTTTGTATATTATGGAGAAATAAAGGATAAATTAGTTTTAACTGTTGAAAATATAATAAATAATGAGTATATTAGAGGGAGAGCAGACAGATTATTTTTGGCGGATTTATTTAAGCGGAGGAGTTTATGATGGGGCGAACAGCATTGAAAATCACTTTGGCAGTAGCAATGGCGGCAGGTCTCTTATTGGGCGTATCGGGCTGCGGAAAATCTGCAGAGGCGGAAAAGCAGGCACCCGCTTCCAAAGCAGGAACGGAAAAAGTACTTCGTGTAGGGGGTGAAGCCACATATCCGCCCTTTTTATTCAAAGACGAACATGGACACTATGTCGGATTCGAAATGGATCTTATTAAGGCGGTAGCAAAAGAAATCGGCGCCGAGGTCGCCTATACAGATATGCCGTTTTCCCGGTTTATGACAGCAGTGGAAAATAAAAAGGTAGACGTGGTCATCTCAGCAGTGGAAGGTACGGCGGAACGTGCTGAAAAAGCGGCGTTCAGCGATGTGTATTACAAGAAAGGCGTGTACTGTATCCTTGTGCGGAAAGATGATGATCGAATCCATGCGGCAGATGATCTGAAAGGAAAGACGGTAACCGCCGTTAAAGGTTCAACCAACGAGGCCTTGGCAAAGAAACTGGGGGCGGATCAAATTGTAGAAGCCGAATATAACGCGGATATATTTAAAAATCTGGAAGCGGGAAAGGCTGATGCGGTGATCACTGATGAACCGCTTGCCTATTATTATTTAGGGCATGGCGGAGCGGAGAAGGCAAAGACGGTTGCGACAGTGCCTTCTGACGATGGTTTTGTTATTCTCATGAATAAAGAAGACGTGAAAATGCAGCAGGATATCAATGGCGCACTGAAGAAAGTGATGGAAAACGGTGTATATGACCAGCTGTTCCATAAATGGTTCAATGTATCCGTCAGCGGTAAATAATACGACTGTGTAAAAGAAGCCTAAAAATCCGCGCTGTATGGAATCGGAAACGGTTCTGTACAGCGCGGATTTTTGCTGTGATGATCCGTTTTGGCGGAGAGTTCGGAAATATTTTCAGACATTACCTTTTATCCCTATCCCGGCGGTTTATTTACATATATCGAAAAATACTGTAAAATAAAAAAAGATTTTAATTGTATATACAATTACGTGTATACATGTTTACAATATAGAGGTGATTATATGAGCGAATTACTTCGCGTGGAGAACCTTCACGTGGCAGTAGGCGGCAAGACGCTCCTTCACGGCATAAACCTTACGGTGAATACGGGTGAGGTTCATGTCATTATGGGGGTGAACGGGGCGGGAAAATCTACGCTGCTCCATGCCATTATGGGAAATCCTGCTTATGAAATTACCGAGGGGCATGTTTATTTTGAAGGGGAAGATATTACGGAACTTTCCACGGATAAGCGGGCCAGACTTGGTATTTTTTTATCTTTCCAGAATCCTGTTTCCATTGCGGGGATTACGACAGAAAATTTCATCCGTACGGCAAAGACGACCATTTCCGGGAAGCAGCAGCGCCTGTTTCCCTTTAAGCATCTTTTGAAGTCCCGTATGGAGGGGCTTGCCATGGATCCGTCCTGTGGAGACCGTTATCTGAATGACGGTTTCTCCGGTGGCGAACGGAAGAAGAGTGAAATTCTTCAAATGCGTATCCTGGAGCCGAAACTGGCTATGCTTGACGAGACCGATTCCGGACTTGATGTGGATGCAGTGCGTATCGTTTCCAGAAATATTTCCGAATTCCATAATGAAAATAATTCGCTGCTTCTGATTACCCATCTGAACCAGATCCTGAAATTTATCCGTCCCGAGTTCGTCCATGTGCTGATTGACGGGCGGATCGTAAAGGAAGGCGGTCCTGAACTGGTGAGTGAAATCGAAGCAAACGGCTTTGACGCGTATCGCAAAGAGGTGTAAGCCATGGCTGAAGAAAAGAAGAAAAGCCGTGTCGATGACATCAATCGGAGCGTGTACGATATCAAGGATGAGGTGGAATTTTCTTACAAAGCGGATCGGGGACTGACGGAGGACATTATCCGGAAGATTTCCACGGAAAAGGAAGAGCCTGCATGGATGCTGGAAAAGCGTCTTCAGGCGCTCCGTATTTACGAGTCTCTCGACGTGCCGCCCTGGGCGCCCGATATTTCTGAGCTCGATATGGATCACATCGACACATATATCCGCCCGAAAACGGATAGGAAGGCGCGGTGGGAAGATCTGCCTCAGAATATCCGGGATACCTTTGACCGCCTCGGTATTCCGGAAGCGGAAAAGAAATCTCTTGCCGGCGTAGGCGCCCAGTACGATTCTGAAGTGGTGTATCACAATGTGCAGAAAGAATTGAGAGAGCAGGGTGTCATTTATGTGGATTTTGAAACGGCCGTCAAAGAATATGAAGATTTGATCAGACCGTACTTCGGCCAGTTGATTACTCCGAATTACCATAAGTTTGCAGCGCTCCATTATGCGGTATGGTCGGGCGGTTCTTTTGTTTATGTGCCGAAAGGCGTCCATGTGCGTATGCCGCTGCAAAGTTATTTCCGTTTGAATGCGCCCGGCGCAGGCCAGTTTGAGCATACCCTGATTATTGTCGAAGAAGGGGCGGACTGCCATTTCATTGAAGGCTGTTCGGCGCCACGGTACAATGTGGCCAATCTCCATGCAGGAGCGGTGGAGCTTTTCGTGAAGAAAGGGGCCAGTCTCCGCTATTCGACAATTGAGAACTGGTCAAAGAATATGTACAACCTGAATACGAAGAAGGCTGTCGTGGAAGAAGACGGCTCCATGGTGTGGGTGAGCGGTTCGTTCGGGTCCCATACGTCCTGTCTTTATCCGGATACGATTCTCAGAGGAAATCATTCGACCTGCGAATTTACGGGAATCACCTTTGCGGGAAAAGGACAGTTTCTTGATACAGGGTCAAAAGTGGAAGCCTTGGGAAAGAATACGCATGTCACCATCAATTCGAAATCCATTTCCAAAGCGGGCGGCACCGCGCTTTACAGGGGCGCTGTGTTCATCGGGCCGGAGGCATCGGGGATGAAAGGCGCAATCAGCTGTGAATCCCTCATGCTGGATAATGAATCCCGCTCTGATACGATTCCCGCCATTATCATTGAAAATTCCGATATCGATCTCGGACATGAGGCCAAAATCGGCCGGATTTCCGAAGAAGATATTTACTATCTGATGAGCCGCGGCATGTCGGAGGAAGACGCGAGGGCGATGCTTGTCCGCGGGTTTGCCGAACCGATTTCCAAAGCGCTGCCCCTGGAGTATGCTGTAGAAATGAATCGTCTCATTGATCTTGAATTTGAAGGGGCTATCGGGTAAGGAGGCAGTCATGGAAGAAATAAGAGTAAACCGGCTGCCGGCGATTACCTGGCGGTACCTGCATGTGAATGACAGTCCGGATAAGTTTGAATTTCCAGGAAATTCGGCATCGGCTGTTTTTTCCGATAAACAGTATGTGTCGGAAGGCGGCACGCTTCCTGCCGATTTCCGCGGGGCATCGGCGGAAACATTGGCGGCGGCGGAAAAAGGGCAGGCATATACTGTCATCATTCCTGAAAAGACAGAGGCTGAGCTGACGATTTCTATCACAGCGGAAGAAGACCGTCCGGATTTTGCGGGATGTTTTATCTTCAAACTGGAAAAGGACGCAAAATTGAATTTGATCTGGCGGCTGTCAGGAGATAGGAAGCATTCTGTTTTTGCTACAGTGTCCTTTTATGAACTGATGGAAAACGCGGCGCTTTCCGTTTCCTGTCTTGAAACGGGACTGCCGGCTTCCTCTCTTTATGAACAGCGGTGTGCGGTTCTTGGGGATGATGCAAAGCTTGATTTTGTTTCCGCCGAATTGGGCGGGGAGAAGGTCATTGTCCACAGTTACGGAAGACTGGCGGGCAGCCGGTCTGAAATGAGGGAAACCGCTCTTTACGCAGCGGCAGGCAGTCAGTCTTTGGATCTTTTTTACCACATCGACCATATCGGCAAAGAATCCAATGCGGTGATTGATGTGAAAGGGGCTTTATCGGATACGGCGAAGAAAATCTTCCGCGGCACTTTGGATTTCAAACGGGGCTGCAGCGGGTCTGTGGGGGATGAAGGGGATTACGCTATCCAGCTTTCACCGAAGACAAAAAATATTTCACTTCCCCTGCTGCTATGCACGGAAGATGATGTATCAGGGAATCATGCGTCCAGTGCGGGCCAGCTCGATATGAATACGATTTATTTCCTGATGACGAGAGGCTTTTCTTTGGAAGACGCCCGGCTTATCGTTGTAGAGGCGCTGATCCGGCCGTTGATTGACCGATTGGATGAAAGCGTCCGTGAGGAAGTGCTTGCTGAAGTCCGGAGAAAACTGGATACGAAGGAGAAATAATGAACAGTGAGTTAATCAGAAAAGATTTTCCGATTTTGGAAACGAAGGTGAACGGCCATCCGGTTGTTTATTTTGATAACGGCGCTACGACGCAGCGGCCGCTCCCTGTCATGCGGTCGGTCATGGATTATGTAACCCGGAATAACGGAAATCCCCATCGCGGCGCCCACATTTTTGCCATGTCCGCATCGGAAGCATATGATACGTCTAAAACGGTGGTAAAAGATTTCATCGGAGCGAAAAGTGAAAAAGAAATCATTTACACAAGAAATACGTCGGAAAGTTTGAATCTTGTGGCGCGTTCATACGGGGAAACCCATTTGAAAGAAGGCGACCGCATCCTCATTCCCGTTTCGGAACACCACTCGAACCTCGTCCCCTGGCAGCGGGCGGCAAAAAAGACAGGGGCTGTTCTTGAGTATATGTATGTGGATAAGGAAACGGGGCGTCTTCCGGAAGAAGAATTGAAAAAGATTGACGATCCCCGTGTAAAGATCCTTGCCTTTGCCCAGGTAAGCAACGTTCTCGGTCTTGCTATCGACGCGAAGGCTTTAATCAGGCGGGCGCATGAACACGGGGCGGTGGTTGTTCTTGACGGTGCGCAGAGTGCTCCCCATAAAAAGGTGGACGTGCAGGAACTCGGCTGTGATTTCTTCGCGTTTTCAGGGCATAAAATGTGTTCTATGGGTGGTATCGGCGTTCTTTATGGTAGAGAAGAATTGCTGAAAGACATGGAGCCGTTTCTTCTGGGCGGTGATATGATTGAGAATGTATATGAGCAGGAAAGCACCTATGCGGAACTTCCCGCCAGGTTTGAGGCGGGGACGCAGTATGTGGAAGGCGCCGTGAGCCTGGTGGCGGCTGTCCGTTATATCGAAGACATCGGTTTTGACGAAATAAGGGCACAGGAAAAGAAACTTGTCACCCGCGTGATAGAAGGCATGAAAAAACTTCCTTTCATCCATATTGTAGGAAGTACGGATCCGGAAGAGAAAGAAGGCCTTGTGGCGTTTACCGTGGAAGGCGTGCATCCTCATGATGTGGCGCAGATTTTGTCCAATGGCGGCATATGCATCCGTACGGGGCATCATTGCGCGCAGCCGCTCCATATATATCTGGGAATCAATGCGACCTGCAGGGCAAGCTTCTATTTCTATAATACAGAAGAGGAAGTAGATTATTTCCTTGAAAAGTTAAAAGGTGTCCGAAAAGTAATGGGGTATGACGACTGATGGATCTGCAGCAGCTTTATACAGATTTGATTCTGGAATATAACAGAGACAAGACAAATAAAAGAAAAGTGGAAGCGCCCACTGTTCATGAGCATGGGCATAATCCCAGCTGCGGAGACGATATCGATGTGGAAGTGAAAGTGGAGGGCGGTATCATTAAAGATCTTGCTTATACGGGTACGGGATGCGCCATCAGCCAGGCATCCACGGCCATGATGGCGGAGCTTCTGCAGGACCGCACCGTAGATGAAGCAATCCGGCTGTGTAAACTTTTCCTTGCCATGATCCGCGGCGATGTGAAAGATGAAGCGGCATTGGAAGAACTGGAAGCGGCATACACGCTGAAAGATATTTCTCAGATGCCGGTCCGCGTGAAGTGCGCCACTCTCGGCTGGCATACCCTGGAAGTAGCTCTTGAAAAAATCGCCGCCGATTTAGAAACTAAATAAGGAAATCAAAAAGCACTTGTTTCCTCTTGTGAGGGCAAGTGCTTTTTGATTTACAAGATATCCAAATCGTCATAAGCGGGAGGGCAGATCCATTTTCCCGCGCTGTCGATCAGTCCCCATTTACCGTCTGTCTTGACACCGGCTCTTCCTTTTCTGAACGCGGTGACATCTTCCGCATCCTTTTCAAAGGTAATTGCTTTTTTGCCTGCATAGTCAAGATACAGCCAGCCGTCTTTTGCCTTTGCGGGAATGCGGTTGTCTTCCGCGTTTCCGATGCTTTTATAAAGCGGTTCCGTCAGCGGTGTCCCCGCCGTATCCATAAGGCCCCATCTGCCGTCTTCCTTGTAGGCAATCATGCCGTTTCCTTTATATTTGAGATCATCATATCGGAAAGGGGCCAGTTCTTTTCCATCGGTCATGGAAAGCATGCCCCACTTCTTGTCTTCATCTTTGGCAAGGAGGACTTTTGCGTCTTCAGCAGGGATGATCGTACGGTAAATCGTGTGGGCGGCGTATGTTCTCTTACGGTCAACCCAGCCGTAGCGGGAATTGTTGTAAATGAGGATGCCATTTTCCGTAGCAGGAAATACATGGTCGTTGGATGTGGCGGCAATCACTTTGCCCGTATTGTCGATATATCCCCGTTTGACCTCTACGGCAGGAATGATTTCTTCATAGCCGTAGTCCGGCCACCAGAGAGGGAATCCGATGCCCCAGCCAAAATGGGAGTGATGGTAACAGCGGGGGTAAAACCAATGTCCCCAGCCGATGCCGATGGAAATAGGGAAGCCGCGGCGGATATGCTCTTTAGAGACAGTTCCCTTTCTGACTTCGGCGATTCCTTTCTCAAAAGGATAGAGCTGATCATAGTCCGCCATGAAGGCAATCGTGCCGTCTGTTTTAGCATAAGCCTTTCCGTCGATGGTCCTGACACCGGCGAGACCTTCGGAAAATGGTGTGAGGACTGCCTTGAACTGCGGCTCTGCCGTTATATTTCCTGTATTATCCACGAATCCCCAAAGTTTATTTTCCGCCTGTACGGCAGTCATACTTTCATGGAAAAGGGGATGGACATTTTTATATTGGAAAGGAATGACTGTCTGCCCTTCTTTATCAATGAATCCCCATTTTTCTTTATTGTTCCGGACGGCAAGAAGTCCGTCAGAATAAGTGGGGCCTGCATTGCTGTACGTCGGGGCAATGACATAGGCACCTGTTTCATCGATAACGCCCCATTTGTTTTTTTCCTTTACCGCTGCCAGTCCGTCCGCAAAGAAATGAGCTTCCTGATACAGGGGGGCGATTTCTTTTCCCTTTTTGTCAATATAACCGTACTTGCCTCCTGACTTGACGATTGCCATCCCCTGTTCAAAATCAGATACCGATTCGTAAACGGGATCTGTCAGCTTTGTACCGTCTTTCTTGTAGAAACCGATTTTTTTATCACGGCCCTCTACAGCAAGAAATCCTTCCTTCCAGAAAGAACGTGTTTCATAAGAAACGGGGATGATTCTTTTACCGCTTCTGTCGTAAAAACCGCGGAGATTTTTCTGCTTCACTTCAATCAGATCGGCGCGGTCATCTTCGCTTGCCAGATCCGCTGCCCTGATTTCCTCATCGGAAAGAGAAAGAGCGATCTTGTCATAAGTAATGGGAATGACTGTTTTTCCCTCGCCATTGATGGCGCCCCACTTGCCGTTCTGCTTTACGGCGGCAGTGAAAGGGAACTCTGTATTTTGGGAAATGCCGCTTCCTGCCGGCTCATAAGAATCGGAAAAAGCGGTATCCGATGCGTAAACGGATGCGGACAGCGCCATGGCGGCAATGAGCAGGATTGTTTTTCTGTACTTCATGGATTCACCTCATTCTTGACCGTATAGGATAATCTTTTGTTTTTATTTTAGCATAGGATATAAAGGAATTAAATTTTGCGCAGAGGAGAAAGGGCAGCATGCTTTCTGCACTACAGCAGATTATTCTCACGGCGCAGGATGACGCCTTGCTGTCCAGTGTCATTGTGAACGGGGCGAAAATACTTTGAAAGAAAAACGGGAAATGGGATAGTGACACGGAGTGAAGAATCTATTACTTTAATGACAGCTTACCGGCTTCCTCACCACAGTCATAGATTCTTCGCTGCGCTCAGAGTGACGTCTTATGGTCTTCCTTACCATGGGCACAGACACTTTACATTCGCTTCGGATGACGCCTTGCCGTCCGGTGTCATTCTGAATGGGGAAAAAATACTTTGTGAGAAAGACAGGAAACGAAATAGTGACACAGAGTGAAGAATCTATGACGCTGATGGGGTCACGGATTCCTTACCTTTGGTGTTGCTTTTTGTTTTCTTGCATATAGTTTTTGATCGGTCTTATTCAGTATGACGCGTTCTCCTATACAATAGGGTATTCGTGATTTTTATGTGTATTTACAATTTCTCGAAAATCCGTGAAGAATAATTTTAATGATTCGTGCCTGATATATAATCTTATGAAATGGGTATAAAAATATTAAATATACATGATATTGAAAAAATTTCTGGGGTGGGTATACTGAATATAGTAGTTTGATGCGTATTTATAGTGAGGAGATGCGAATCATGCATGTTACCAGAATTAATCTCAAGACGGATAAAGACATGAAAAAGAGGGAAGGGCTGATAAATTTTTGTCTTAAAGGAGAAATAAAATATGTAGCGATAGGATGGAGCCATATTTATGGAACAAGAGAAATTAAGGATTATCGGGACTATTACGACATTGTGAAAGAGAGCGAAAAAAGGAATGGGAAAAGAATCAATTCTGCGTTGAATACTTTTTTAGATACAAAAGCGGACGATTTATTTTGGACAAGAGATCTCGACGGAATGTACTGGATTTGCAGAGCCAAAGGAGAAGCGATTCCTAAATGCGACAAGGAATTGGACATCGGAGCCGTCGTACCGGTAGAAGGCTATCTGGTGGGCTTAGAAGTTCCCGGACAAATCAGCGGATCTTTTAACAGGGTCAATGGGGGAATTAAACAAAGTCTTGATAAGGAAAAAGAAATTGTTGAATATTCCAAATATATGTTTAACAGTCGTGCTGGAAGAAATGTATATGAAGTAAAGAAGATGGAAGGAGGTCTGTTAAACAACTTATCGTCTTTTGACTTGGAAGAATTGGTGATTTCTTATCTCCAGATAGCAAAGGGTTATTATGTTCTTTCCAATTCTATCGCGAAGAGATCCACTACGATAAATGTGGAGTGTGAGTTCAGGTCAAGACGGAAAGAATATCTACAGAAGGCTGTTGTACAAGTAAAGTCATCGAGGTACAGTGGTGTTCTGGATGCACTTAGTTTTAAGCAATATATAAATGATGGGTATATCGTGTATTTGTATGCCCCTAAAGTGGAAAATGCGGATAAAATGAAGAATTGTATACAAATTACGGATGAGGAGCTGATGACTTTTTATAAAAACAACAAGTCTATACTGCCGGATTCCATTACCAAGTGGGAAAATCTTATCAAAGAATAAAGATTAAAATTCTTAAATAATGCGTGCTCAAGACAGCCGGTTGGTTGAAGTAGGTTGTTGGAGACTCATTAATTATTTTCGTCCAATCCAAGGGCTATAAGGGGATGGCTGATGATTGGGCTGTACTCAGATTCGGAAATATGTAGAGCGAAAGGATGATGAAGATAATGATTCTCTTCCTTGGGTAATTGCTACAGCGAGTGGATTCACTGAAAAGACTGAGAAAAAGGTAGAGATTAATAGTGTATGGCGATCAGTTGATCAGATTTTATAGATATGCTTGATGCAGAAGTCTATAACATTAATGGAGCATTTGATAAAGATAGATAATAAGAAGCGGCTATTGGAATTGATTACAGGATAAGTAACTCTATTTCAAATGAAGAAGGGAAAAATAAGTCTTGTTTTTCTTGACAGAGGGAAGTGGCTATGGATACGAAATATATCAGAAATATTTTGATTGTCAATAATAAACAGTACGGTAAATCGGAATTGATAGAACGGCTGATAGAGTTCTGCAACCGAAGTATGGGTTACGGAGAAGGAATCTGTATTCCTGATATGCCAGGTTCGCATATTGTTGATAAGGGGCAGCCGGTACAGCTGCATTATAAATATCGAAATGGCGAGGTTTATGAGCTGAATTTTATTGAGATACCGGCGCAGGTGGGTTTCCATTGTGAATGGTCAGCGGATTGGACGCAAGACGTATACAGCAGTCCTTTCACTTGTGAAGGGGGGCTTTTGCTTATTGATTCCTGTTCTGTGTCTAAACGCCAGATACTGGCAGATATGAATCTGGTATTAGCTCATGGACTGGTATTAATCCCGGTTCTCATCGAAAAATCCGGTGAATCAATTAATAAGGAACGAATCATAGAAGATCTCGAATGTATCAGTGGTTATGATATGGCAAATACGGTTTTTGTTTCTGATGAATCGGGGCTGAATGTGGAAGCTGTGCTCCAAAAGATAGTGGAGCAGGTACCGCCGCCATTAGACAATTCGAAAAAGCCCTTTCGTGGGTTTATCTTTAATTCCGTCCTTGATCCTTCCAGGAAAGCACTTGCACATATCCGTGTTGTCGATGGGGAACTCAAGGCGGGGATGAAGATCCGAATGATGGCTTCCGGCAAAGTCTGCACGGTGTCAGAAGTGGGGCATTTCTTACCATTTCCTGCGGCAGCTGATATCCTGTGCTGTGGGTCAATAGGATATGCGGCAGCGAATATGGAGAATATTCAGGACTGGGAAATAGGAGATACTATCATAGGTTCAGAAAATAACACCTTAACAGCACTTCCCGGATATGTTAAAGCAGCAAAGCCTACAATCTTTTTGGGATTATTCCCGATTGTTAAACAAGGCGATCCAGTAGAAATGGGAACAAATCATGAACATGAGGAAGTTTATGATAAACTGGGAAAGCTATGTTATGATCGGGCTCATGCTGTTTATGGAGATCCTCTGCCTGAAATTGTAAAAGATCGTCTGCGTCTTGAGTTAAAATTTATTCAGGATAACGGTTATAGTACAATTTTTTATACGGCGCATAAATTAGTACAGTATTCTAATGACGGTGGGCATCCGGCGGGCGTCAGAGATTCTTTAGGGTCTTCTTTTGTCGCGTTCATGTCCGGTATTACTGAAATCAATCCGCTGCCTTCACATTATGTATGCCCCAAATGTCATTGGAATCATTTTTATACTGACGGCTCAGTGGGGAGTGGTTTTGATCTTCCTGATCACAATTGTCCGGAATGTGGAACTTTACTTTATAAAGATGGTCATAATATTCCGTATTCTGTCCTTTTTGGACTTGATGGCACCAACATTAGAGGATTTGGTCTTGCTTTAGTACAGGATACGGGTCTGGCTGAAGTATACAAGTATATGGAAAAGTTATTGGGACGGGAACATGTATTATGCTATGGGGATAAACTGATTCCTGGTTCTGAAAAATTCCTGAAATATCCGGATGTTTATAAATGTTTGAATGCAAAGGACAGAAGATGGCCTGCTAATGGTACAGTCCGGTTTAATTATCATTCTATTATGGATGATATGCTGAGTCTTACCATGAATGGTAATGACGCCTTGACTATGGTTCATGAGCTTCAAAATTTAACCGGTATCAATCCGCAATCTATTCCTTTTAATGATGCCCGGGCACTATCTATTTTTTGCTCTACTGATGCCCTTGGCATTACACCGTCAAAATTGGCAGATGTTATTGTAAATGGGAAAGTTACCGTAGGGACATTGGGACTGCCGGGGTATGGAACACCTTTTGCAAGAGGAGTACTGGAAGATGTACAACCAAAGAACTTCTCTGAATTGGTAAAAGTGTCCGGCTTCCGCCATGGTACCGGCGTATGGGCGGATAATGCCCGGGATCTCATCAAGAATGATACGGTGAAAATAGAAGAAGTTATTTCCACCAGAGAGGATGTGATGAATTATCTTATTCATCATGGTGTGGAATCGCTGACATCTTTCACAGTGATGGAAAACGTACGTAAAGGGAAAGGAATTAAAAGCAAGAGATCCAATCATCTGGCTGAGTTGGAAGCGGCCCATGTACCACAATGGTTTATTGATTCTTGTCTGAAAATAAGATACCTGCCTCCTAAAGCGCCTTCAATATTTAGTGCTATGACAGCTCTCCGCATTGCCTGGTTCAAAGTGTATCAGCCGTTGGCTTACTATGCCGCTTACTTTACTGTCTATGCAGGAGGAGCCTTTAATGCCACAGTGATTCTGAATGGATTGGCATCACAGAAACAGGAACTGGCCCGCATTGCTGCGCTAAAACATCTTACGGCTGTAGACAAGGACAATGCTACGATGATTGAAGTGGCAGCGGAAATGTATCTTCGCGGAATGGAATTTCTGCCTATCAGTTTGGAAAAATCGGAGGCGACCGCATTCAAAATAGAAGATGGAAAACTTTTGCCGCCTTTCAACTGTATCCCCGCATTGGGGAATGCAGCAGCCGGAGAAATTGTCAAGGTCAGGAATGAGCATCTGTTTACGTCTAAAGCAGATTTAAAGAAAAGGGGTAAAGTGAGCCAGTCGATTATAGATACCATGGAGTACATGGGTATCCTGAAAGGGCTTCCTGAGGAAGACTAGATATCTTTTTTGTCTTTGAAGCAGAGGAAATTCCAATTGGATCCATGGAGAACCGGGAATGTAGAGGGGAATAATGGATTTACGCGCAAAACGTTTTTATTGTCTCGTATTTACATTCCGGCTGCCGTTTGATAGAATGTTCCTATAATCACAGCGATGAGGAAGAGGAGTACGCATGATCAAGCGAGCCGGTGAGGGTGGGAGTCCGGCACTGTGCGGAAGGCGTTTCCGAGCTGCTGCCTGAACGGAGTAGGGCAGCTATTAAACGAAGGCGGGCCTTTGGCCAATGAGGGTGGAACCGCGGATTTGTAATTCGTCCCTGCAGCTTAATTGTTGCGGGGATTTTTTATTTGCAGGAGGACATATGACTTTTCAGCAGATTATTTTGACGCTCCAGAAGTTCTGGTCGGCGCGGGGCTGCATATTGGAGCAGCCTTATGATGTAGAGAAAGGGGCAGGGACGATGAATCCGGCGACGTTTCTCAGAACCATCGGGCCGGAGCCGTGGAATGTGGCGTATGTGGAACCGTCCCGCCGTCCGGATGACGGACGTTACGGCGATAATCCGAACCGTCTGTATCAGCACCATCAGTTTCAGGTCATCATGAAACCGTCGCCCGATGATATTCAGGAAATCTATCTGGAGTCTTTGCGGGAGCTGGGGATCGTGCCGGAGGAGCATGATATCCGCTTTGTCGAGGATAACTGGGAGTCTCCCACGCTCGGCGCCTGGGGGATCGGTTGGGAAGTGTGGCTGGACGGTATGGAAATCACGCAGTTCACTTATTTCCAGCAGGTCGGCGGTATCGATGAGCATCCTGTGTCCGTGGAAATCACTTACGGTCTGGAGCGTATCGCCATGTACATACAGGAAAAGGATAATGTCTATGACCTGGTATGGACGGACGGCGTGACTTACGGTGATGTATGGCATGAAAATGAGTATGAGCAGTCGGTGTACAGTTATGAACTGTCTGACCATGATATGCTTTTCAAACTGTTCGACATGTATGAAAAGGAAGCGGCCCGCGTTGTCAAAGAAGGCTATGTCCTGCCTGCTTATGATTATGTGCTGAAATGTTCCCATACGTTTAATCTGCTTGATGCGGGCGGCGCGATTTCTCTGTCGGAAAGGACAGAGTATATCGGCCGGGTGAGAAATCTGGCGCGTATGTGCGCGAAAGCGTACCTGAATAAACGTAAGGAACTGGGATTCCCCATGCTGAAAGGAAGTGACGCGAATGTCTAAAAATCTTCTTTTGGAAATCGGTACGGAAGAAATGCCGGCAAATATGATGTCCGGCATCGTTGAGCAGATGCATGCTCTTGCCGGCGCCAAGCTGAATGAAGCGCGGATTGCTTTTGAAAAAGTGGACGTTTACGCCACACCGAGAAGGCTGGCTGTCATCGTGACTGCCGCCGCAGACGCGCAGCCTGATGAGGAAGTGAAAAAACGCGGGCCTTCTATCCGCGCCGCGTATGATGAAAACGGAAATATGACAAAAGCCGCCGAGGGATTTGCACGGGGACAGGGGATTTCCGCGGCCGATTTGATCAAAGAGGGAGAATATACCTGGGCGCAGGTGGTGAATAAAGGGAAAATGGTGGAAGAAATACTGCCCGCTCTTTTCACTTCTCTTATCACAGGGCTCAATTTCACGAGAAGCATGCGCTGGGGCGATGAGGAAGCCCGCTTTATCCGCCCTGTCCGCTGGATCGTAGCACTGGCGGGAGAAGCGGTCGTCCCTATGGAATTTGCGCATGTACGGAGCGGCCGGATGAGCCGCGGCCATCGGTTCCTCTGCAAAGAAGAGGTGGAAATCAAATCACCGGAAACATATAAGGAAACGATGAGGAAGGCGTTCGTCATTGCGGATCAGGACGAAAGACGCGCCCTGATTACCGCGGGGCTGCAAAAGACAGCAAAGGAGCTGGGGGGGCAGGTCTGGCACAATGCGGATCTCCTGGAAGAAATCAATTATCTGGTGGAGTATCCGACGCCGCTCTATGGCCGCATTGATGAAGAATTTCTTGATCTTCCCGTGCCGGCGGTGGTGACTCCCATGCGCGACCATCAGCGGTACTATCCCGTCAGAAAGGAAGACGGCTCGCTTATGCCTTATTTTCTGACGGTCAGGAACGGAGGAGACCGGGCGATCCGCAATGTACAGATTGGAAATGAACGTGTTCTCCGCGCCCGTCTTGATGACGCGAAGTTCTTTTTTGACGGCGACCGCAGGAAATCACTGGAAGGCCATCGTGAAGCGCTTTCCCGCATCAATTATCAGGAAGGCATGGGGACGATGCTGGATAAGTCTGACCGCCTGGTGAAGCTGGTGGAAGCAATCGGTGAAGATTGGAATTTCACAGATACCGAAAAGGCAGATGTCCGACGTGCCGCTTATCTGTCCAAGTCCGATCTGGCGACGGGCATGGTGACGGAATTTACGGAACTCCAGGGAGAGATGGGCAAAGAATACGCTCTTCTTGACGGGGAAAAGCCAAAGGTGGCAGCCGCTATTTTTGAACAGTACATGCCCCGTTTTGCTGGCGATGTTCTTCCGAAATCTTCTATCGGAAGGGCGCTGTCTCTTTCAGATAAGCTGGACAATCTGGCGGCGACGTTTTTTCGCCGATTGATTCCTACCGGTTCTCAGGATCCCTTTGCGCTCCGCCGCCAGACGATTGGCGCCGTCCATATTCTGACAGACGGGGAGATCCACTGGGATGTCCGCAAAGGTGTGAAAATGGCGCTTGCGCTCCTGCCGGGGACGCAGGAAGAAAAAGATACGGCGGCGGATAAAGTGGAGGATTTCTTCCGCCAGCGTATTAAGGCTATTCTTCTTGATGAAGGGGTGGATTACGATATCGTAGACGCTGTCCTTGCGGGAGCGATAGATGATGTATATGCGATATTCCTGAAAGCGCATTCCATGATGGACAGCCATGTGAAGGGGGAATTGGAAATGCGTCAGGCGGTTACCCGTCTTGTGAATATTACGAAAGGAAAGACTGCTGTTGAAATTCGTCCGGAACTGTTTACGGAAGAGGCGGAAAAGAATTTGTATGCCGCTCTTGAAAAAGCAGGAGAAGAAGTTACCAACGCTTATAATGCGTATGATTATGGCAGCGCCCTTCCTGCCCTGAAAACGCTCACCGTACCAATTAATCAGTTTCTTGATTCCGTCATGGTCATGGTGGAAGAGGAAGCTGTCAGAAATAACCGTATCTCTCTCTTGATAAATGTTTTGGATGTTTACAGGCGCTGGGGTGATTTCAGCAAATTAGTATAATCAAAATGATATTTCATGAATAATGGAGTGAATATGTTACTGCATAAAAAAATAACAGCTCTTTGCTATATCGTATTTCTGCTGGCCGGGGTGGGCGGATATACGGCAGATGCCGCTATCAATACGGAAGTAGGCAGTTTATCGGGGATGCCGCTTCCGGCGCCGAAGAAAAGTGAAACAGGAAAGAAAATCACATTGAATCTGGCAAGCCGGCTTTTAACGCTGTACGAGGGGATGGAGAAAGTACGCATTTATCCTGTGGCTGTCGGGGCGCCTGAAACGCCTTCTCCGGTTGGTGAGTTTTCCATTTCAGAAAAAGAAGTGAATCCCGTGTGGACCGATCCGAAAACGAAAACTACTGTGCCTTCCGGTCCGTCAAATCCTCTTGGGTACCGTTGGTTGGGCCTTTACGGGAATTACGGTATTCACGGGACGAACGCGCCATGGTCTATCGGCCGCAGTGTATCTCACGGCTGTATCCGTATGTATGAAGAAGATGTGGAGGAACTTTTTGAAAGTGTGCCCATGGGAACACCCGTGGAAATCATCTATGACCGTGTGATTATGGAAGAAGCTCCGGATCATACCGTTTCTTACTATATTTATCCTGACGGCTACGGATGGGAACCGCTCACTGTATCGTCTGTAAAAGAATATCTTGCGCGTTACGGTGTGGAAGACTTTGCCACGCCCGATGAAGTGTATCATAAGATCATCGCCTCTGACGGCAGCGTGACTTATGTGGCAAAACATTATGATCTTGTCATCAACGGGCGGAAGCTGAAAAAGAAGGCTCTTGGTAAAGATGGAAGTATCTGGATCCCTGCAGTGGAAACGTCTGTCGCCGCCAAGGTGGGGGCTTACTGGGACGGGGAAACAAACACACTGATGACCCGTCTGGGCAAGGTGCCGGGGATTGTGAAAAGCGACGTGGTTTATATTAATGAAAAAGACTTGGAAAGTGTATTTCATATCAAGGGTCATCTGACAGAAGACCTTGTTTACGAAGCGGAGGCCCTTCCGACGGCGGAACCTGCTTCAAAAACAATTGTGCTTGGCAGGAAATACTGATAAAGGGGAGCGGATGCTCCTCTTTTTGCGTGCTTCGTGCATGAAAAAAGACCTCTCTTCTGAAAGGTCTTTGCCGGATTATTTCTCCAGTCCCAATTCTTTTTTATAACGTGTCATGCCGTCAATGCAGAGCTGCATGACGAGGTTCGGATCAAGACCGAGCATGTCGAAACCTTGTTTGATGACATCACGGCTGCATCCCGCGGCAAACTTTTTGTCTTTGAATTTCTTTTTGAACCCTTTCAGTTCCATGCCGTCGATCCCTTCAGGACGCATGAGTGCGTATGCCATGATGATGCCTGTCAATTCGTCCACGGTGAAAAGACTTTTTTCCAGGGGAGTGGCGGGTTCAAATTCATCCGTACATACGCCCCAGCCATGGGAAATGATGGCATGGATATCTTCTTCATCGACACCTTCGGGAGCGAGGAATTCCCGGACATGGCGGCAGTGTTCCTCCGGGTATTCTTCATAATCCACGTCATGGAGATAGCCGATAGCTTCCCAGTGGTCACGGTCTTCATGGAAATAATCGGCCATGGCGCCCATTGCCGCGCTGACTGATTGGGCATGGGCGAAAAGATGGTCTTCCGTGGTGTGTTTTTTCAGTATTTCCTTTGCTTTTTCTAAAGTGAGTCTGCTCATAGTAACCTCCTTATATTATGGAAATAGTAGTTCTTTTTCTCCGTTTTGTCAAATGGGAAAGAAACAGGTACAATGAAGAAAATGGACAGCAGAGAAAGGAGAATTTTCATGGCGCCTATGGAAGAGTTTATCGAAATGTTGAAAAGTCATAACCGGATCGTGTTCTTTGGCGGCGCGGGAGTGTCTACGGAGTCAGATATTCCCGATTTCCGCGGGAAAGGCGGGTTATATCGCCAAAAGACGGAATTTCCTTGGTCGCCGGAAGAAATGCTCTCCCACCATTTTTATGCGGAGCATCCCGTGGAATTTTTCACCCTCTACAAAGAGAGAGAAGGTATGATGCTGGAAGCGGAACCTAACCGGGCGCATACGGCGCTGGCGGAATTGGAAAAGATGGGGAAATTATCCGCCGTGGTGACGCAGAATATTGACGGGCTTCATCAAAAGGCGGGAAGTAAAAAAGTCATTGAACTGCACGGTTCAGTGCTGCGGAATATCTGCCAGAAGTGTGGCAGAATGTACGACATGGAGGAATTTATGGAACTTTGCAGTCCGGTTCCCCATTGTCCCGGCTGCGGCGGCGTAGTCAAGCCGGATGTGGTGCTTTATGAGGAAATGCTTGACAGGAATACGATTGAAGACGCGATTGATGAAATATCCCGCGCGGATATGCTGATTATCGGCGGGACGAGTCTGGTGGTTTATCCGGCGGCGGGATATGTGGATTATTTCCAAGGCGACTCCCTGGTTATGATCAACCGTGACGAAACGCCGAGAGACAGCCGCTGTTCTCTGGTGTTCCGCGAAAGTGTGGGCAAGGTACTGGAAGCAGGCGTGGCGGCGCTGAAAGAGTAAGCGTGGAAATTTATTTATTAAAAATGGGAGAGGTACATGGAATTTTTTCTGTGGCCTTTTTTATTTCTGTTGAATCCGTATTTCCATGGTAAAATAGAAAAAATATGTACATAGGAAAGTGAGGACTATGGAAATCGATTTTGAAGCGGATGCGTTTGATGAGGGGCGCCATTTGCGTGATGTTATACGGGGGCATAAAGGATTTTCTTCCGCTTTATGGAAACGGATAAAATGGAACGGGGAGGTTTGGCTGAACGGTACCCGGATTCATAATGCGAAAACCGTTCTTCATGAAGGAGACCGCGTCCGTTTGGTGTGGGATGAATCGTCAGACATTGTGCCTGCTGATATTCCCCTGGATATTCTCTATGAGGACGACACTCTTCTTGTGGTGAACAAGGGGACAGGAATGATCATCCATCCTACGAATGCGGGAATCCATGATACCCTGGTGAATGCGGTAGCAGGATATTTCCAAAAGAAGGGAGAAAAATCGGGGATCCATCCTGTATATCGCCTGGACAGAAATACGACAGGGGTGGTGGTAGTCGCCAAGTCGGCGAAAGCGCAGTATGCGCTGACCCGCTCCCATGATCTTATACATCGGGAGTATATCGCCGTGGCAGGCGGTTATATTCCCGGAGAGTTCGGCATTGTCGACGCGCCTATCGGGCGGAAAGAGGGAAGTATTATCGAGTGGACAGTACGGAAAGACGGCAGACCCGCGCGGACGGAATATACTATTCTCCGCCACGGTGATAACTATACCGTTTTAAAACTCCATCTTCTCACCGGACGGACACATCAGATCCGTGTCCATGCACGGTACATGGGGACACCGCTTTTAGGTGATGATTTGTATGGCGGGAATCATGATTTGATAAGCCGCCAGGCGCTCCATGCGCATACGGTCACTCTCACCCATCCCGAAACGGGAGAAGCGATGAAGTTTACTGCGCCTGTACCCGCGGATATGGAACCTTTTATGAATGAGGGAAAAAATATGCATATTGAAACGAAAAGCGGCGTATCTTTCCTTACTTTTGATGTTTTTAAAAATGAGAATCTGATAGCAGCCGTGTCTACAAAGAACGGAGGCGTCAGTACAGGGGCATACCATTCGCTCAATATGGGGTTTTCTACGGATGATGCGCCGGAAAAAGTCAGAGAAAATCGGAAACGCTTCTTTGATATCCTCGGCATTATTCCCGAAAGGCTGGTGAACTGCGCATTGGTTCACGGCATCCATATGGAGAAGGTGGGAAAGGCGGACTGCGGACGCGGTGCGCAGGATTTCACTTCCGCCATTCCCGCATGCGACGGCTTGTACACCAACGAAAAAAACGTGCCCCTCGGACTGAATTATGCCGACTGTACGCCGCTCCTTTTTTATGACCCCGTGACGTCTTCCATTGCGGTGGCGCATGGAGGATGGCGAGGAACGGCAGGAAATATAGCGGGGGAAGCGGTGCGTCATTTACAGGAAAGCTATGGCGCCGAGCCGAAGAATATAAAAGCGGGAATCGGACCGGCTATCGGTAAATCCGTCTTTGAAGTGGAAAAAGATGTAGTGGAAGCTTTTGAAAAGATATTTGATGAAGAAGAAATGAAGAGGCTTTCGGCACCTAAAGGAGAAGGGAAGATTCTTATCGATCTGCCGCTGGCGAACCGTATACTTATAGAGCGGGCAGGTATTCTGCCGGGAAATATTGAAGACTGCGGCATCTGTACCTATTGCAGGAATGATTTGTTTTATTCTTACAGAAAAGCGGCAGGCAGAACCGGACGCCACATGGCGGTAATGATGTTGAAGTGATGGATGAAAACATGGAGTTGAAACACTATAAAACGCGGTGGGTTATCATGCACCGCGTTTTATAGTGTCCTTTTCCCGAAAATCGGGTGGGTGGTGGGCTTTAAACTTCTTTTTTCGATAACGTCCAAAGCCTCATCCATGGATAAGTCGCGCCGCCCTTCATCCGTTTCATAAACGAGGACGGGAATGTCCGCGCCCAGTTCGCTTCCCGGCAGGTATACATATTCTTTTGTATGATGGTCGCCGTAAATGAAACCGGCAAGTAATTTGCTTTCTGTTAGTTTTTTCATGATTCATTCCATTCTGTAAGAAGAAGAGGTTTAAAGTCCAGATAATCGGAGGAGGTGAGATGGAGCTGTATGCCTTCCAGCTCCTTTGGCAGGTTGTTAAAATTCTGTTTACCGTGGATATGCCCGTAAATGCAGTCTGTTACGCCGTGGGATTTCATGATCTCCATCATTTTTGTAGGCCTTCTCTGCTCATCAAAAGGAGGATAGTGGAGAATGGCGAAAATTTTCTCACAGTTAAATTTTTCCGCTTCTATGAGGGAACGTTCTAACCGTCCCTGTTCCCTCAGGATAATCACTTTATCTTCTTCCGTTATTTTTTTTGATGTCTCGGGGATCCATCCCCGTGTGCCTGCGAGCGCTATATTTTCTACGGATAAAGCAGAATTGAAAATAAATTCAAAAGCATTGTCTGTCATTCGTTTCATTTTTGATACGGTGTTCCACCAGTAATCGTGATTGCCGCGGACGATGATTTTCCGGCCGGGGAGTGCGGAAAGCGTTTTCAGGTCGGAAAGAGCGTCTTCCATATGGGTGGCCCAGGAAAGGTCGCCTGCCATGATAACCGTATCGCCGGCGGTAATGGTTTCTCTCCATGCGGAGAGGATTTTTTCACGGTGATTTTTCCAGTTGTCTCCAAAAATGTCCATCGGTTTTGTCGGCGGATCGCCGGAGAGGTGGAAATCACTGAAAGCATAGAGTTTCAATAGAATCTCCTTAAAGTAATCATCCGAAATACCTGGCTGAGGTAAGCGTTGAGATAATGTTTTTTGAGCTTTCATCATCCATGATGTGGGTAATGCGGTATCCCATGTACAGCGGGCTTGCCATGTAGCGGGGGAACAGTTTCACATGGATGTGTTTCATGTGGTAGAAAAATAAATTATAACTGTTGCAAGGGATAGGGAAATCGTGAAGAATGTAATTTGCGATTTTTTGAATGGTATCGGCAAAGGTATCTGTGCGGCCGTCTGTCTTGAGAGTTACATTCAGCTCTCCCATGCCGCATATGGGGTATGATGAAAGGGAAGCGAAGCAATTCTCGTCTTCATGAAAGATTGTTCCCAGAAAGTTTTCGCGGTCGATATTGTCTCTGTAATCGTAATCCTCAAGTCCGATAATCTGGGAGTGGGGATGGCGCTGGGATCCGCCCGATTCAGGACCGTAGTTGCGGAAATAGATTACCGAGCGGAAACGAGGATTTCTTTCCAGCAAATTCCATTTTTCCAGGCCGAAGGAAATGACTTGCCGCGCTTTTTCCTTGGTATATTCCGTGAGATCTGTTTCATGGACTGCCGATTCGATAATCACTGTGGGATAAGTGTTTCTGAAAACAGGATACTTATTCATGAGCCAAATGATATCGCCTTTTTCATCTAAGATATCTGTCAGTGTTTCTCTGTGGCAGAATGGGCAGCTTGTCTGCGTCCCCGAATGAGGTTTATGTTTTCCGATAGATATATCATAAATAACAGGAGTAGTCATAAGAGTCCCTTCTTTCCATGCTTATTATATCATGGCGGGAAGGGGAATCTATCCGCCGGAAACGATAAGAATACCCTGCAAAAGAATTCTTCAAAAAATTTATCGCTTTACTTGACAAAAGTAAAACGATGAGTTAGTATACTGTCATAGTATTTATTTAGCAAGATAAAGTGGAAAAGAAAAGGAGAACGAATATGAACTGGAAAAAAATGATTGTCATTGGCGCATTGGCCTGCGGCGCTGCCGGATTGGTGGCAGGCTGCGGCGGTGAAAAGAAAGCAGCGGCTCCGGCAGCCGACAAATCGGTAAAGCCGACAAAAATTGTGGCAGGGATGGATGATACTTTCGCGCCTATGGGATTCCGTGATGACAAAGGTGAAATCGTGGGTTTCGACATCGACATGGCAAAAGCTGTTTCCAAAGAAATTGGGATACCCATTGAGTTTAAACCGATTGACTGGGCGAGCAAAGAGACTGAATTGGAATCCGGCCGCATCGACTGTATCTGGAATGGGTTCACCATGACGCCGGAACGGCAGAAAGTCCTCGCTTTTACGAAACCGTATATGGATAATGTACAAGTCTATGTAGTTCTTGCTGACAGCGCCGTACAAAAAGCAGAAGAGCTGAAAGGAAAGAAATTGTCCATTCAGGAGTCCAGCACGGCGCAGACGCTTTTGGATCGTGATGAAAATCTGAAAAAGTCTTTTGGAGAGATCAAAGCTTACCCCGATCTGACCGCATGCTTCATGGATCTGGAATCGGGACGTGCCGATGCGGTACTGGCGGACACTTGCCTGATTGAATACTATATGACAAAGAAACCGAATAAGTTCCGTGAACTTCCGGGTGAAGTATCAAAAGACACCTTTTCTATCGGAATCAAAAAAGATAATAAAGTCCTTGTGGATATTCTGAATGACGGTATTGACAAGGTCATCAAAAATGGCGAAGCCGCTAAGATTTCCCAGAAATGGTTCGGCAAAGATATCGTCCTGAAATAAGCTGAAATGAAGAAATGGGCAGGCGTAATGCACGCCGGCCTCTTTCTTTTGAAAAAACGGTTTCTTATTATCCTCAGTTGATGTATAATAAGTGGCGATTTCTCATTACACTGTAATACTGTAATAAAGTTTTTGAAGAGGGATTTATGGATTACATTTTCCGTATACTGCCGAATATGTTCAGCGGTCTTGGCGTTTCCGCCCAAATATTTATTTTTACCATCGTGTTGTCGCTTCCTCTCGGAATGCTTCTTGCCATGGTACGTATTTCCAAAGTCGGTCTGTTCCGTCAGGCAGCAGGGGCGTACATCTATCTGATGCGCGGAACACCGCTCATGCTTCAGATTATGTTCATCTACTACGGGTTGCCTTTGATTTTTGATCTGCAGATCAGCGATTTCCCTGCGGCCATACTTGCCTTTGTGGCTAACTATGCGGCGTATTTTGCGGAAATATTCCGCGGCGGGATCCAGTCCATCAGCAGGGGGCAGTATGAGGGGGCGAAAGTGCTCGGCTTTACCTACAAACAGACAATGTGGCATATTATCCTGCCGCAGGTGGTGAAACGCGTCATTCCGCCTTTGGGTAATGAAACCATCACGCTTCTGAAAGATACGTCTCTTGTGTACATTCTTGCCATGAATGATTTGATGCGTGTCACCCGCGCGTTTGTGCAGCGTGATTTTGACACGACTCCGTTCCTGGTGGCAGGTATTTTTTATCTTGTTTGTACCGCAGTTCTGACGAAAATTCTGACCTATGTTGAAAATCGCTATGCCGTTTATGAGGAGTAAGCCATGAGTTTTATTGAAATGAGAAATATACGGAAGGATTTTGGGAAAAATACGATCCTTCACGGCGTGGATATGGATTTGGAAAAAGGAAAAGTAATTTCCATTATCGGACCGTCAGGAGCGGGGAAAAGTACGCTTCTCCGATGCCTGAACCATTTGGAACTCATCCAGGGAGGTTCTATCTGTGTGGAAGGAGAATACTTGGCACAGGAAAAAGACGGCAGAGTTGTTTATGCCGATGATGTGACGGCAAGAAGGATCCTTCTCCGTATGGGCATGGTATTCCAGTCTTTTAACCTCTTTCCGCACATGACGGTCTTGGATAATATTCTTGCCGCGCCGATCTATGTGAAAGGAATGAAGCGGGAGGATGTAATTCCTACTGCTGACGCTCTTCTTGACAAAGTCGGATTGTTAAATAAGAAAGACGTTTATCCGGGCAGTCTTTCCGGCGGGCAGAAACAGCGTGTAGCCATCGCCCGGGCGCTTGCTATGAATCCTGATATCATGCTCTTTGACGAACCTACTTCGGCGCTTGATCCTGAACTGACAGGAGAAGTTTTGAAAACCATCCAGCAGCTGGCTGATGAGAATATGACCATGGCAATTGTTACCCACGAAATGGCTTTCGCAAAATCTGTTTCGGATAAAGTCCTTTTTATGGTAGACGGAAAAGTGGAAGAGGAAGGAACAAGCACACAAATTTTTGAAAATCCTCAAAGCGAAAGGACGCGCTCGTTTCTTCAGTCCATTTTGAGATAAAAATAGTTTCGATGAAACATCTGCTTCGGCGGGGGTTTTCTTTTGTGATTTTAGATCAATAAAAAATGGCCGTCTTTGGAGGAACGGCCGCAAATGCATTTTATTGAGAGGTTACTTGATACGATTCAGGATGGCAACAGCTTCTTCTGCGGAAATATCTCCACTGACCGGAGTGAAAATCGCCTAGTTGCCCAGCATCACCGTACCGTTCTGTACATATGCGTCATAAATATTCTGCCCATGATCATAAGCGGCGGCAAGATTGCCCATGACGAGATATTTCCTTTCTGTAGAACTCATATCGGCAAGTGGGGCGGGTTTGAGGAAATCCTTTTTATTAATTTGTACTACATCCGAATTATTCTTGATTGTCACACGGCCGCCGGACAGTGCGGAGATTTTCTTTTCATAATTATCACGCCGCTCCCTGTGGCCGGGGTGGTCATTGGGGGAGAAGATTTCACCGATAAAGTTTCCGGCAGTATCGCCCTTCTTTTCAATGACCCGCTCCCATAGAGCTGCGCCTGCACCCGGATTATAGCCTGCCTGGTAACAATAATCGAAAGCCAGATTATCCGCTTCCCATTCCGCTTTCTTGGTGATCTGCACATTATTGATATGCTGCGTAAGCACTCCCATGGCCTTGTCTGAAAAAGCGCTTCCGCCTATGGCGCCGGCAAGTATCGTGCCGCCAATGGCTGTCTTTAATTTTTTTCGTGTGCCGTGAAGTACGTGGTCTTTCTGTCCGTGACCCATCTCATGAGCGATGACTACGGCGATTTCGTCTATATTTTCCGACAGATTGAAAATCCCTTCATTCACCGTCATTACATGACCAAGACCGCAGGACGCATTAAATGTCTGATCAGCATTCAAAAAGTATAAGTAGGGTTTGTTATAAATAGAAGGATCAGATGCACCGATGCCTTGGGTAAGCCGTCCCATAATGTCATCCAAAAGACGGGCGTAATAATCATTATCCGATACACCCAGGTCTTTGATGAGAGCCTGAAAATATTCATTGCGGCCATCATCGGTATTGTTGATGTGATCCATGTATGCATCGATTTGGCGGTACTGCTGGGCACCGCCGATGACTGCACCGAGGGTGCCGCTTAAATCAAAAGCGTCCGCCAAATGGGGAGAAACGGAAAAGGTGAAAATGCCACCCAATATTCCGACGGTGATCATGAATGAAAGTGAAGTTTTTTTCATGGCGGCCTCCTGCGTGAAAATGGAAGGATAATTTAAGTATAAATCATTATTCTTATATTCATTTTACTATTAGAAAATGTGGAAAGTAAAGATGGAGCCGGAAGTAAATCAATTTCTGTCTGATTTAGGGAAAGTAAAGTATTTAATATGTTTTGGAGAAAGATGAAATTGATTTCATTTTGCCATTTCAGAAAATTATTGATGGTGATATAATGAGCTTTAAGTTTTTTATAAATTAATTTATTTTATACCTTATTATAAGATAGGATGACGGAGGAGAAAGATCATGAATGAAAAAATAGTCAAGGCGCTGGGAAGCGTTGCGGCAGTTGCGGCGATTGTTATGTATGTTTCCTATATCCCGCAAATTATAGGCAATCTGCATGGAAACAGGGGCGATTATATACAACCGCTTGCGGCTGCGATCAACTGCATATTATGGGTTGGTTATGGCTTACTGAAAAAAGAAAGGGATTGGCCTATTGCTATCGCCAATTTCCCCGGCGTGATATTTGGATTGATGGCTTTTCTGACGGCGTTGATCCCTTTCTGAAAAGGAACCGGTTGGAAGATCCTGCAATTAGAAGGAAAGAAAGATAATAAAAGGCTTGACAGGAAGCGAAGTTCATGCTAAAGTAATGAAGTCGCTTAGAGCGATGGTTCTTTGAAAACTGAACAGTACAGCGAGAAAAAAGCCGATGTGCGAGTTTCAAGAAAAAAAGAAACCGCAAAGAATTTGAGTAAGAAAGGCAAGACAAAATCGAGCCGAAACAAACAATCTATCATGGAGAGTTTGATCCTGGCTCAGGACGAACGCTGGCGGCGTGC